>JAABUL010002605.1_pt1 | contig 29373 bp, 2 predicted proteins | sample 5559151 | NCBI WGS metagenome assembly JAABUL01 (sample SAMN10711876, study PRJNA513368) | rock metagenome | isolation source: Antarctica rocks | place: Antarctica: Victoria Land, Pudding Butte sud
GAAAGAAGTATATTTATATTAATAATATAAAGGGCTTTCTTAATAAAGCCCTAAATATTAAAGGAGAACTATATATTAACTTTAGTAGAAACCTTATTAAGAATAATAGCTAGGATCTCCTTACTTTACCTATTAATTAATTATTAATACTTTTTAAACTTACTATAGCCTAGACTAATTAAGATTAAAATCATTAAATTAGGAAGCTTATTATAGAAGCGGGTTTAATAATAGGTAAGTACTTCTTCTTATCCTATTCCTTAATAGTTAAGTAATCTCTTATGCGGGCGCTATTATTATAGATAGCCCCCGTCATTAACTCTATCGTAAGAGCTAGAACTTAGAGACTTCTAGGTAGTAGGAGCCTAAGCTAGGTAGTAGTACTAACGAATATTATAAATAACGCGAGTAGTTATAACCGGATATAAGGTAGTTAATTTAGGCTCCTACCTACTACGCCTTTATAATATCCTATAGTACTCCCTCGCTACTCCCCCTTACTCCCTTATTACTCCCCCTTACTCCCTCGCTACTTCTTCTAAAGCGGCCCTACTCCCTTTCCTAATTAAAAACAGTAATTCTGAATCCTAAGTTCAGGATATATATAATATATATATATATAATAATATTAATAAGATAATAATTATATTTATTAAAAAAATATCAATAATTTTAATATTTTAAAATTAATTAATATAAATTATTAAAATAATAAATTTTTTCTTAAATAATATTTTTTTTAATATTAATAAAATAATTTTAATATTTAATATTAATATTGAAAATAATTATATTAAATTATAATATATTATTTTAATAATATTTATTTAAAAAAAATAAAAAAACCTTTTTTTTTATATTATTATTAAAATTAATATATAAATTATAAAAAAAAATTAATATTATAATAATTTTAAATCTTTTCTTTAAAAAAGATAAAGAAATTAAAATTATAAAATTAAATATTTAAAAATATAAAAAATATAAAATTAAATAATAAAATTTAATATAAATTATAATATCTTAATATCTTAAATAATATATATATTAAAATTAATTTCTAAGGAATTTAAGAAAATATAAAGGAATATTTAAATAATATATATTTATTATTAAGATTCTCTTGATTCTTAGATCTTTTAAGAATCTAGCTCTTAATTAATCTAATTAAGTCTTATAAAGAGGAGTATTAAGAATAAAGTAAAAGTAAATAATATTAAGTTAGACTAGTATTAAATAATATTTAATACTTAGATATTAATATTTATATACTTAGGAGATAATATAAGTTAAATATAAGATTCTTATATACTATAAAAGTAATACTATTATATAGATAAAGGAATTTATACTAAGACTATTATACTTATAATACTTACTTTCTAAGTATTATAAATAACTATTATACTTATTATACTTATATTATAAGTAATCTAAGTAATACTATAATTATATTATATAAGTATAAGGCTTATATTATATTATAATTATAATATCTATTAAGATATAATCTAATATTATACTAATATTATCTTATATTTATAAGGAAGATCTATTAAGTAGATTATATAATTATAATAGTATATAAGACGTATATATACTACAGCTTAATAGGTATACAAGTATATCTATCTTCTCTAGTAGTTTTCTTAGTAAGTAGTAAAACGTTAGGAATACTATTAAGAATATCTACTTTAATAATAGTAAGGTAATAATAGAGTAGGAGGTATAAAGGGCCTTATTATACTAGATAATATACTATTATTAAATAAGATAAAGTAGAGGAGTAGTATTATAAGCGACTAGTTAGTAGTAAAAACTATAGTTAATTATATCTAGTTTACTAAATCTTAGTACTAATAAATAAGGTATAGTATTTACTAGTAATAATAGATATTACTACTATTTATTAGGTATAATATTATTTAGAGGTATATTAATTAATTAGTCTATTTATTTATAAGATAGAAGATCTATTAAAGTATCTTATTAAGATAAATCCTTAGTAAGGCTTAGTAAAGTAAGAGTAGTTTATAATACTTAACCTTTAATCCCTTATATAGAATTTAGTTAAATTACCTGAATCTAAAGTTAGATTTCATAGAATATTAAAAGGATACATAGTCTTATACTTCTAAGTAGTAGGCTTAATAGTCTTAATAACTATTAGGAACTCTTAAGCTATATATAATATAAGATTAAGAATATATACCTTCTTAGTATAAAGTCTAATAAAGCTAGTAAATATATAATTAATATATAATACCTTTAAGACTTTAAACGCTAAAGGTTTATAAAATAATTTAGTAAGTTATTATACTAAAACTAGTTAAGACTATTAACTACTTACTATTACTTATAAACTATTTAAGTAAACTAATATATACTACTAAGATATATAAAGTACCTAGCGCTTAGTATTTAGTAGAGAAACTATACTATTACACGCGTAAATATATATAGATTCTTCTAGAAGAAATATAAAATTTAATTAGCTTATACTAAGATACTTATATTTAACCTACTACCTACTATAATAGAAATATTAGAAAAGCTTAGTATAAATCTTCCTACTATACTATATAAAAATCTTTATAGTATTTAATTTTAGATTAAAGTATCTTCTATAATAGATTAATATCTAAGTAATACTTATAGATATTACTAGAATAATTACTATTATATATATTTTTTATATAGAATCTAGGAGGTTTACTTATATCTTTTACTAAGGTTTCCTAAGAGTCTAGTATACTTTAAGGATACTAGGGGAATTAAATAAATAGTACTAGGATAGTTATTCTAATTAGAAAGTACTAGTATCCTTCTTATATATTAATATCGTATATAGAAAAGTATTATATAAAGTAAAGTTATAGATAAAACTATATTCTAGTACTATTAATAATTATAGATATTTCTACGCTAAGGATATTATCTTATAAAGAGTATTACCTAGTTTTTTAAGTATACTAAGCCCTTTTTAAGTATTATATATATTGTTACCTACTAATACTAGTAATTATTAGAGGTTAGATTCAATTAACTTAAGTAATTTTCTCGCGGAGGTAACCTTTCAAATACTATATATATAGTAGTAGTAGCTAGTACCTACTATAAGGAAGGTATAGGATAGTATAATATACGTAGTTAGCGCTATCTTAAATACGGCTAGTTAGCTATTCCCTTCTATTTCTAAATATATATATTTCCTTAACACGATATTTTTAGCAAGAAAAGTATTATCCTAGATTTTTAAATATTAATCTCGTAGCCTGGAGACTGTATGTATATACCCCGGGGTACTTTATTCAAGGAAATCTATTGGCTAAGAATGTCTACAGATATCCTCCCTGTATGATTTGTCCTACCCCCCGTGCGCCCTAAAAGGACGCAAAGTAACAACGCCAAGAAATCGTCCAGGGCGCCCGCGCACACACCCGCAAGCAATAAGGAATTTGTCCACCCACTTTGTGGCAGACGACACAGACTAAGCTTACGTTCTTCTACCAATGCCAGCTCCGACAGCACTCCTCCGGCGGCCGGAAGAGCTTGCTGAGGCTCTAGCAACCCCATTACCCCAAAAGAGTCAGTACGAAGTTCGAGATCCGATTGTATAGTGATCGTTCTGATCGCTTCTAGAGGATGATGTGAGCGATAATTTGCTAGTCGATACAACAAATACGGCGCTTCCTGTACCAGGACCAATCCCCACTCATGCTGTCAGTACAGAAATGCAGATTGATGACGAAGATCGGCCGATATTCCCGCCTGCAAAGGATAGTGAGAAGTCCTACATCGTCCAGAGTCGAAAGGTCCAGGTTCCGCTTCATCGCATGGCTCCGCTCAAATCGACTTGGTCAAAAATGTGCCCTCCACTAGTCTCGCACTTGAAGTTGCAGGTCCGCATGAACATGAAGAGCAAAGCTATAGAATTAAGGACGTCTAAGTATACCTCTGATGATGGTGCAATCCAGAAGGGTGAAGACTTCGTAGTATGTACATTCTTCGATTGTCGGCTCTCCGTTGTCCTTGCTGACCCACTGCTGACTCGGAAAATGCGTAGAGGGCGTTCTGTCGCGGATTCGATGTGGACGATGCAATAGCACTCCTTCGTCTTGACGATTTGTATATTGAGGTAATTAAAATCGAAACATTGGAAAAGTTTATGTCTTGAAAGCAATTCAGACTTTCGAGATCAAAGACGTGAAGACACTACACGGGGAGCATATGGGCCGAGCAATAGGTCGTATTTGCGGGAAAGACGGTATGTTGCTGAAATACAAATTTGCTTTTTATTGAGGCTGATGATTTCAAGGCAAAACGAAATTTGCGATAGAAAATGCAAGCAAAACAAGAGTCGTCAGTGATCTCTTCTTTTAGCAGCCTTCGATTCGTGAGGCCTGTCTTGGCAGCATGCACACAGTGTAGTGTCTCAAGATCTAAGCCTACGTTGTGGAGGCAAATGCTGATCTGCGGGATATCAGGTAGTGGCAGATCAGACCATTCACATACTGGGAAGCTTCAAAAATATCCGTAGGTCATTATGAAGCTTTAATCTCAGGACGAAGATCCTGACGTGCAAAACTTCATTAGATATTGCTAGGGAGGCGATCTGCTCGCTTATTCTGGGAAGCCCGCCCGGAAAGGTGTATGGTAATCTGAGGACAGTTGCTTCGCGCATGAAGGAGCGATTTTGATGGAAGTTTAACGTTACCCAGACATCGGCACTGCATAGCGAGGAGTCATTGGTAAAATGGCGTTACGTGTGTACAGAGTATAGGCCTGAGCAGCACCTGAGTAGCCGCGACCACATTTATGGCCACCCATAGGATTGATGAATGCAGATAATCAAGAGCAGACCTCGGGAAAACGAAGTGTATGGCATAGATTCACTAAGAGCCAACGTACTTGTGCTATGCTAGCTTATCATACCATCCTACGCTCATCAGCACTATGCTACATTTTGACAAACACCTACTAATCTCTCTTCAGGGGGTGGTATATCTCCTCGATGCCCTCCTTCGTTATCACCAGCATCTGCAATCCATCACCAACCTCAATATGCCTCTCTGTCGCGCTGGTAAATGCATCCCTCACCAGTTGCTCCACATCGTGTCTTGGCAAAGGTAACGCTTCCCGCGCCTGCAGATTATGGCCTTCGCCAGTCCCAGGCACGTACTGGTTCTTGAAATTGACCTGATTGTCCAGAAACGGCATGATCAAGCTCGCTGCGGCTCCGGCGGCCCTGCACTGTTCCCGCTCGTATGAACCCACCGGATCGTAGCTGTACAACGCGCCCTTGCCCTCCTCGTCCAACCCCCCTAAGATTGCTGTCACGTAATATGGGAAGAAGCGTTTGCCGTAAAGAATCGTGGCTAGTCTCTGTGCGCATGCCTTTACTGACATTTTCTTGCCGTGTTGATATTTGTACATCTTGACGATTGCATTGAGACGTTCCTTGAGCGCTGTGCCGTCTGCTGCAAAACCGACGACAGAGAGCACGATGTGCGCACCTTCTCCTGTCTCGTCATCTCCACCTATTCTGAATACCTTGGGGGAGTAGCGTGTATTGATACTGTAGCCGGAGGTTGATCGAGTGTCGCCTGCAATGATGGCAAAGTCATTTCCGGTGATGCCTAAGGTGGAGCCTCCATTGTCTGTATAGCTGAGGCTTGTCAGCTCTATTCGATCACCAAGGTAAGGAATATCCTAACGGATAGAAGCCGTGTTGCTTATAGCCTGCTGCGGCGTTGTGTGAAGTTTGGGAGAAGGAGTATGTTGGGACGGAGGCCAGCGTTGGGTTTGAGCTCAGTAATGAAGCCATTCTGCATATGAGGGAGCTGTAGATCAACAGACTTTGATCTGTCGAAGGTTAAGGAAGTAAAAAAGACGGTCGGTTGCTTTGGAAGTAGTGTTGCGGATGTGGTTGCGCAGGCTTCAAGCTACCTGCCGGACCAAGGCAAGCAACATGTTAATCGGCGCCACCCTAGTCGCTAAAGCTCCTAGGGGTTCCCGGCCCAACGTCGGCTACAGCTAAATATTAGTTTCTTATTAACTACCTTTTGAAAGTATATAACTCTCGGCTTATAATTAATTAATTATAGAAATACCTTTTAGAAGTATAAATTACTATTTAATATTAATAATCTTATTTATAAATAATTCCTTGTATTATTATAATCCTTTTTAACCTAATTTCTTTAATATATTTCTTATAAGCTAGTATCTTTTTTTTATTAACTAGCTATTCTATCTTTAATTAAACTAATATTTATACTTAATTAATAATTATTTAATTATCTATTAAAGTTTCTTTTATACTTTCTCTATATCTCTTAGCAGCGTCTTAGTATATTACGTAACTCCGTAGCTATCTAATATATAGACTATTTACTCTTATATCTATTTATTATCATCTATATTTATATATACTATATTAGCTATTTAGTATATATACCTTATAAAGTATACCTTCTTATAATATTATCCTTTTTATTTATCCTAACTATAAGTAAGTCTAATTAGTAAGTAATAGTAGAAGAAGCTACTAATCTATCTATACTAAGAGGCTAGATCCTAATAGATAGATTAGTAGGTTCTTCTACTACTACTAAGCGAGCGGACTTACTTATAGTTAGTATAAGTAATAATAGTATCTTTAAGTAACTTCTAATCTTTCTTTATTATAATAACTTTATAAATTAATTTAAGATCCTACTTTACTAATAATTAAAAACAAATATTTATAATTAAATCCTTTAATATATAATTTATTTATTATTAAAAGCTTAGTTATATTATCTTATATTCCTTTATTAATAATTTAGGAAGTTAGCCTACTAATTTTAAGTTACTATTAGAAACAATAACGTAGATATATTATATAGATAAATAATATTAATAATAATATCTATCTACGTAGTTATAAGTAATATATATACGTACTAAGTATTTATACTAAGACTTAGTTATATAACTAAGTTATTCTATAATAATATACCTACTAAAATAGAAAAATAATAGCGTCCTTACTATCTATATATAATAGTAATATAATAGTAATAGTATATCTATCCTAATTAATTAGAGTTATTACTTATATATTTATAGTCCTCTTTAATATTATTATTATATATATATAATAATAATAGGATGAAATATAAACTATTCTATAAATATCTTAGTAGATCTAAAATAATTATAACTAGATATTAAATAGGTAATTTTTAGTTAATTATTAATAATTTTAGAAATATATAGATTTATAATATTATATTATTTATAGTTTAATATCTAGGACTATCTATTAAAAGAATATATATATATATAAATAGATTAATAGTATTAAGCTTATACTTATACTTATATCTATTCTTTAGTATCTTTAAGACTAATAAAGTTATTATAGTTATTATTATCCTTATAAATATTATTACTATTAAGTATTATCTCTATTAGGAATATATATTATTTACTATTATTTATAGAGATTTTTAGCGGAAATTTATCTTAAATTACTTTAGTATCTCTACCTCTTATCTATTATTATTATGGAGGATAATTATAAGGAGGATAATACTATTATTATTAGAATAATTAATATTAATATTATTAAAAAGATTATTATTTATTAGTTATTTATTATTAAATAGATACCTTATTATTAATATATTTTAGAAATTATATAAATATAATATAAGGTAATAGCTTAGATATATTATATTATAAGTTAATATCTAATTAGTTTTATATAATATATAATTAATTATATATAGATATTATATTTATAACTTTAGTATAGTAAAGTATTTATTAGAATTATATCTTAGATATTTAATTCTAATTTTTAATATCTATAAGCCGTAGGCTTAGGATTAGGAGTTAAGATATATTAAGGTTATTATAATATATATCTTAAAATAATTAATAAGGATAGTATATTATAACTTTAAATTATATATTAATAGGTCTAATTTCTTAAAGTTTATAAGCTTATTAGTATATTATATTAATACTCTACTATAAAGGTATTTAAAGATAATACTAATAATAGTAGTATTATTATAAGAGTAGGTTAAATACTTAAGCTTATTAATAAATATCTTAATATCTTAATATATAATATACTTTCTAATATTAATAGTCTAAGAATTATTAGATATCTTCTTATTAATATACTTAAGATTAAAGAAATTAATATCTTTTAATTTTAATTTCTTAATAGGTATAATATTATAGTAGTATTACTCCTATTATTATTCCCCTTATTATTCTATCTTAACCTTATTAGTTAGTAAATTTAAATTTAAATTAAATATTTTAAATAAGGTATTAAATTCAATATTAATTTCTATTATTATATTTTATTAGTTAAGTATATTAATAATATTAAGGTAAGTAATTAAAGATTATACTTATTTAAAAGAGAAATTAAATAAAATTATAAGCTTTTAGGAGTTTTTATCTCTACTATTAATTAAGCTCTTTAAGGACTTCTTATCTTTAAGATTACCTTTAGACTAGGTTTAATAAGATATACTATTAATAGGCTTAGTAAAAGGATTAATATAATTAACTAATTAGATAAAGACTTAAGAAGTATAAGTACTAATAAAGGGGTAAATTAGGTATTAAGGTAGATACATAACTTAGTAAAAGGTTTAAGTATTAGTAGAAAGGCGGATTTTACCTATTCTTATAATAATAGGTCTTATATATAAAGGTATTAATATAATAGTAAATAGAAGTAACTAAGGAGTTATATTACTATATATAGATATTACTACTATTTATTAGAAATAATAACGTAGGTATATTATATAGATAATTAATATTAATATTAATATCTATTTATATAGTTATAGGTAATATATATACGTACTAAGTATTTATACTAAGACTTAGTTATATAACTAAGTTATTTTATAATAGTTATATATTCTATATAATACGCTCCTAGCTAGCCTTAAACCTATAAAGTAACTTCTTACTATAATAAGTTATAATAGAATAATATTATAGCCTAACTTAGCTAGGATTAGATTAAAGTTAGATTAAATATATTTAAAAGGATAGTTATAATATTATTTTATATATATTATTTTAAAAATCCTATATTATTATATATAACTATCTAATATATAACTATCTAATATATAACTATCTAATATATAACTATCTAATATATAACTATCTAATATATTTATATTACCTATTATATATATTATTATTAGTATTCCTAGTATACTTATTATTATTATTATTATTATAGTAGGATTAATTAATATTATCTTCTCTTACTTATACCTAATCTATTATTATTAATATTAAATAATATATAATTATATAATAATATATAATAATATATATTATATATATTATTAATATATCTATTATACTTATAATATATTCTAACTTTCTATACTTTAGTAATCTAATAGTACCTAATAATCTTAAGATTATATTTAAATATAAGTAATAATAATAGTTATAATTTTAATAGAAGATTAAATCAAAAGTATACTCTTTACCTTTATTATTAATACTACCTTTAAGCTAATTATAATAATTAGAAATTATATTATTACTATTATATACCTTTTAATGAAGGTTCTTAATATAAAGAATAATATTCTTCTTTATTAAAGATTAATATAAAATCTTCTAAGCTTAAAGTATTAAGATATACTTAAATTATAAATTATAAATTTATATTAATATTAATTTATATTAATTATAATATATATAATCTCAAGATTTATAAGGAAAAATTAGAAAATATTTCTTAAATAATAAGCGCCTTTAATTTTATAAATAATAGAGGTTTCTTACTATAATACCTTACTATTAATAGTTAGTTTTTAGTATCCCTCTAACCTTATAAAGGTTTCTCTATTAAGGATATTAAATAATAGTAATCTAATAGTAAGAGTAATATATATATAAGTAATAGTAATAATAATAGTAATAGGTAAATAATAATAATAATAGGGAAGTAATAGTAATAGGTAAGTAATAGTAATAGATAAGTAATAGTAATAGGTAAGTAATAGCGAATTCTACTACTTAAAAAGAGGTAACTTATAAGAGAATAAGTAGCATCTCTTTAATATTTAGTTATAAGGTTAGTCTAGTAAGTTTAATAAGTATATCCTCCTAGTTAAGCTCTATTATATTAAAGCTACGCGTCTATTAGACTCTTATAATATAAATATTAGATATTACTAGCTTAAATTAACTAGTTATAAAAGTTAGTCTAGATTAAGAAGTTTAGAATAATAATATATATTACTAAGTTATATATCCTATTATTATAAAGTATATAATTATTTTATAATATATATTATAAATTTTTCTATGTATATATATAATAGTAATAGTAATAGGTAAGTAATAGATAAATAATAGGTAAGTAATAATAATAATAGTAATAGTAATAGTAATAGTAATAGTAATAGTAATAGTAATAATAATAGGTAAAAACCTAAAATATTAATAATTAAAAAGTAAAAATTAAAGGATACTTATAAGAGTTAAACCTACTTAATATAATAGACTTCCTAGGATAAATAATATATATTTAATAATATTAGTTTAAATAATTAATTATAATTAGGAAATTATTATAAGCTAAAGTAATACTAGCCTTAAGATAATAATTCTATAAATATTATTATCCTAAATAATTATAATAGAATAAGAAATGGAAGGTAACTTATATAATTAATTATTATACTTATAATACTTTCTTTATATAATTTATATCTTATTCTTCTACTTATTCTTTTTATACTTAGGAAAGATTATAATTATTATAAAAGATTATATAAAGTAAGACTTTAAATTTAGAGAGAATAGTATATAAAACGCGATAATATATATAATAAATATATATAATATATTAATTTATTACTTATATACTACTTATATATATTTATCCTACTTATATTATTTATATAAAGAAGTTATAAGGACTAATTAGTAATATAGCTTAAGCGCTACGTTATAATACTATAATAGTACTACGCTACCCCTTTTCCTAATATATAGATAAGGGAATCCCTTAAGAAAAGGAGACTAGTAATTAGTCTTAGTATTTATAGAATAGAAAGTTTAGTATATATACTATCTAAGCTACTTAGTAGTTACGTTATTACGTACTACCCTTATAGAAGTATACTTAATAATATATATCTAAATATTATAATTGTTTTATAATATAAGTAGTATAACTATCTTAAGGAAAATAGATCTATCTAATTTAAGACCTATATAATATATACTTAGATATTATAATATATAAATAGCTATTAATTATAATATTAATTATAATATTTAATTTATAAAAATTAATATCTTAATTTTGATTACTTATTCAATCTATCTAATTTAAGACCTATATAATATATAAATAGCTATTAATTATAATTATAATATTAATATCTAATTTGTAAAAGTTAATATCTTAATTTTTATTACTTATTTAATAAATATATTTTAGCTTAACTTTAACTTAATATTAAGTTAACTCTTTCTTTATATCCTATTTATATTAAATATTTCCTTATTTATCTAATTATAATTTATATTTATATTCCTTAACCTATTTATTTATAATTCTAGTACTATTTAATCGAAAATCTAAGTTATAAATAATATTAAGTTAATCTTAATTAATATAATTATTTATATAAAATCTTATATATTCCTTATTTACTAATACTAGATATATATTATAAAATATATAAGATAAATTATAAAAATATTAAATACCTAGAAGCCTTAGATTTTAAGACTTATTTATTAATTATATCCTTACTCTTAATATTTTTTATATCTTATTTATTACTTTCTTATTAATTTAGTATATTATCTTAATGAATATCCTTATATATATTTATAATCTTTTATTCTTTTTAAGTTATTTATAATTAAGTATAAAAATAATAAGTTATAATTATTTTATATAATTATTACTTCCTTTTATAAATCTTATAACCTTATATCTAGTATTAGGATTAATCTCTTATATTTAGATATAATTACGCTACTACCCTTTTTTCTTATATTAATATAAGGTATATTAAACTTTTTCCTATTAAAGCTAATTTATATTTAAAGAGTCCTTATTATTATACTTTTAATAAGTTAAAGACTAATAAGTTCTAATAAAATAATAATTCATTTATATTAAATCCTTCTTATATTTATTAAGATTATTATTATTATATAATTATCCTTTAAATCTATTTTAATTTTCTTAAAGAAAAATTACTAATATATTTATAAAGCTATTATACTTAAATTCTAGATTAATTAGTATTTATAATACCTTCTACTATCATTTATAATTATCTTTATAATTATATAATATTATTATATTATCTTTAAGAATTATTATTATTATATTTATTAAGTCTTAAGTAGTAATAGAATATCTATTACTTATTTATTAACTTATACTTAAAGTAAAACTAATCTTATTATATAATATTATATTATCTATTATAATAAGGTTATAATAATATATATTATAACTTAAGATTTAATACTCTTAACCTTTTATCTTATTTATTATAAGAAAGAAGGTTTTAAGTAGAACTTTATATATAACTTTATTATAAATAGTATTAAAACTTTATATACTATTATATAAATAAATAAATAAAATATATTATAATATATAATTTAGGAATATTAAATTAGGTTTTATTACTATTATTATTATCTAAGATTATATTTTAAGGTTAATACTTTATAAAAATAATCTTTAAGTAGTTAATCTAATATAATATATATTTTATATAAGTTAAAATATTCTTATTATAACTTTTATATATCATTAATATAATAAAGTCTATAATTATTTAATTATAATAAATTATAGCGTTTTACTTCTTAATTTATAAAGGTATTATTATTAAAACTAGTTAATATACTATTACCTTCTACTTATTATTACTCTATTATTTAACTTTATTAAAGCCTCTAAAGTATTTTAAGCTAATGAACCTAAGGACTTAATAAAATTATTTATTTAATTAAATTAATATTATAGATTTAACTACTTTTTACTACTTTTTACATTTCTTTTCTTTACTACTTTCTTATTTATCTTAAAGATATCCTTTATTAAGATTATATATTAATTAATTAATCTTATAATTACCTCTTTAAATAATTAATATAAGATATTAATATTTATTAATATTATAATATTATAATATTTATACTTCTAGGCCTAATTTATTATTAAATATATTGTTATAGTTTTTCTTACTTACTTTAAATTAGATAGTTATATATAAAGTTTAGCTTATATATATGTATAATTATAATATTTCTATTTATTTAAGAGATTACCTTACTTATTAAGAGGTATTTTATAGATATTATAATATTAATTTTTCTTAATATTTATAATTAGGACTTACTCTTTATAATCTATTATTATACTATTAATAATTAGGTAGTAATATCTTATAAAGTTATCTATATAATAAATATTTATATTAATCTTTATAAGACTCTTAAATATTATTTAAATTAATTATTAATTATCTTTATTTAGCCTAATTTAGCCTAATTTAATTTAAGTAGATATAAATACTATATATAGATTAAATATATATTTAAAATTTTACTTTATTAATAAATAATAAATCTACGCTTATAAGTATTTTTAATATTCCTTTCTAATCTTTATAATTAATATTAAGTTAATAAGAATTAAACTTAATCTTATTTAATCTTATTTAATCTTATTTATTAAGATTTCTAATTATTATATAAATTAATTATAAGCTTTAATCTTTATAATATTATATTATCTAGGTTTTATTAATAATAACTAAAATTAAGATAATTATAATATCTTTTAATAACTTATCTTATATTTCTTACTACTAGTCCCTTATATATATTTTATTATAAACCTAAGTATTATTAGGTATTTTAAGCTAAATTAGAGTATAAGTTAAATTACTTTAAAAAGGTTTATATTTAAATAGAAAATAAATAATACTTAATATATCTTAATAATAAATAATATATTTAATAATTATAAGACTATTAATAAGACTTAAGATTATAAAGTAATCTTTAAATTATTAATCTTTATAAATATTTTATAAAATATAATATATTTATACTTACTACTTAATAATATTATAAAAATTAAGTTATATTAATTTCAATTATATATTTTAATAAAAAGTATTAATATCTCTTTTAATAACCTTAGCCTTAATTAATTACCTTATAAAGATATAATCTATTTTATCTTAAAAGAGCTAATAAGGATTATATAAAAAAGAGAGTATCTTATTATAACAATTATAATATATTTTATTATTTATTTTAAGGATATTCTTAATAGGCTTTTTAATTCTTTTAACCTTAGTAAATATTTAAATTATAAGGGATAAAGATATAAATTAATTATAATTATAATTTAAAAGGATAATTTTAATACTAGGAATTTAAGGCTAAGAAATATTAGTATTAAGTTATTTATAAATATATTATTATTATTAATATTTAAACTTATATTTATATATTTTAATATAATCCTAATATCTTTATTTACCTCTAATAACTCTAATATATTTAAATATATAATAGTATCCTTAATCTTATTTATCTCTAGATTTATTATAATTTACTTATAAAATTAATTAATTTTATCTTTATTTAAGTAGACCTTAAGTCTTAAGTCTTTCTTATATTTTATATCTTATATTATAAGATATTAATTAAAATACCTTATTAATAATTTAACTATTTTAATAATAAAATTATATATAAGAAAAGAGTAATTTATTATAACTCTCCTTTATATTAAAGAAGTTAAGTTATATCTTAAATAAATTATATATTTCATAAAACGCGTTAATATTATATCCTTTATTATATTAATCCTAAGGTTATAAGTTAATATATAAATATTAAGATATAAAGCTATTTATATAATAAGTCTTAAACTAAATTTAAGTTATATTTATATTAATTTTAATTTAATTTTAATTTATTAAGACTAGATCCTTCTTATTCTAATAATTAGATATTTCTAATTATATCTATTAAATTATTACGCCCTAAGGTATCTATATATACTTTATAATTAATAACGCTAATTTCCTATAAATATTAAATAGTAATATAGAGTTATTAGTATTAATATTATTAATATCTTCTAAGGAACTAAGGGTATTAGACCTTTAAGATATATAATAACCTTTAAATTTATAAGGCTTAATTTAACTCTCTTTCCTTATTTTAAGCTTAACCTCTTTATTAAGTCCTTTATTTAATAAATATAATTAAATTAAGGAATTAAATAATTAAATAATTAATTTAGAATGAATAATATAAGCTTTATAAGAGGTAGTTATTAAGTTAAGTAATAAAGTTAGTATTTTAACTAAAGTAACTTAATATAATATAAAGATAATTATACTTAATATTAATAAAAGGAGTAATTTAAAAAGAGATAATATTTTAATATAAAGTAGATTTATATTAAAGATATTAAAATAATATCCTTTATAATTAATTTAATATAAAAAAGGATTTTATAATAATATAACTCTTTTAATTATATAAAAGTTCAGTATATTTATATTAAAATAGAATATTCCTATTATATTACTTAATTTAAATTAATTTTATTAAAATTTATATTATTTATAAAGTAATATAATATCTTAATTTAATTTTTATATCTTAATTAACTTACCTTTTAATCCTTTTTACTTCTCCTTTATTATAATTTTTAAATATTAACTTTTATTTCTTTATTATTATAACTTCTTAATATTATCTTTTAATAGTTAAAAAAGTATTCTTATTATCTTTATTATTATTATTAATAAGATCTTACCTTAATAATTATCTTAATTATAAGTCCTCTTAAGTTATAAGTTAATTTTAATTATAAAGAAAGGCTACCTAAGAATAACTAATTAAAAAGATATATTTAAAAAGTATATTTAATAAATTATAATATTATAATTAATAAATTATTTATTACTACTATTATACTTATTAAAATAAATAGAATATTTATAAATAATTTTTTTATATTATTTATTATTAAGTTAAATCTTAATATATTATAAAAATAATATAATCCTATCTTAATCTCTTAATTTAAAGAGAAGCTTTAAATTAAAAAATATTTAAACTTTATATAAAATTTATATTATAAGGTATTAATTTATATAAGTACTCTTATTAAATTAAATACTAGTTCTTTAAATAACTTTAAAGAAAAGTTATTTAATAAGAAATTTAAAAAGGAAGAAAATACTCTTTTAATCCTTAAATAAGAATCCCCTCTTAATCTCCTTATAAATCCTCTTTTTAATTAAAGTTTAAAAGATTTTAAATTTAATTATTAATTATTTTATATAATTATAATTTTAACTCCTTATAAAATAAGAGCTAAAATAATTGTAAAATAAAGTGAAGATAAAATATTACTACTTATTAATCTTAATTATAAGAAACTTTAAAATAAATTTAAAGTAAGATATATAATTAATAATATATTTTAACTTATTTTATTTTATAAAGTTAATAATTAAATTATAAATATAATAAATAATAAAGATTTATAAATTAATACTTATTAATATTTAATATAAGGATAGAGATATATAAAGATTTTAATTATAATTTAAAATAATATTAATTAATTAAATCTTATATTCTTAATAATATATATTAACTTATAAGTAAAAGGTAGGAAATAACCTTCTTCTTAATTATTTTAATTAACCTTATATATACTTCCTTTTAATTTAATATTTATTAATCCTTTTATAAAATATAAAAGGAGAATATATTATAATAATATTTTAAATATTTTAAATAATTTTTCTCTCTCTTAAGCTCTTAATCTTAAATTTCTATTAATATTTATATAATATAATATTAATATTTAAATATAATTAAGTATAATAATAATTATTAAGTAAAAAGGTTAAAATAGGAGTATTAAAGGAATTAAAAGAGAATAAAGATAAAGACCTTATATAATATTAACTTAAATAAAAGTATAAGTTAAATATAATTATTAAATTATAAATATTATTATTATTATTATTAAGCTAAATATCTTTACTTAATCTTAATTTAAAGAATATATTAAATTTAAATAATAAGGTAATAAGTAATAATAAGTCTATTTATAATAAAATAGATTTTAAGGTTTAATATATTAAACTCCTATTATATAAAATTATTATAATTAACCTGTTTAAATTTTAATAATTTAGGAATAACTAGCTATATAAGTATCTTTAAGATAATATATAATAACGCGTAATTAAATTTATAAAGATTCTTAATTATAATTTAAATATAAATCAAGATATTATATTATTACTTAAGATAATTAAAGTTTTATACTATTAATAATAATTTTATATATTTATTATAATACTTTTTAATATTAAGATATTAGGCTATTTTAATATCCTTATTAAAATTAAAATAAGATTAAATAAAATAAAATAATTAATCTTAATATAAATACTCTTTAACTAATTTTTATTATATTAAGATATAACTTCTTATTATATTAATTATATTTTATTATTAATTATAATAATAATAGGAGAGAATATATTATAAATAATATATTAAATCTAAAACTTATTAATATTATAAAGAGGATATAACCTTAAGATCTAAATATCTTATAAATAATTAATTTTATTAATATCCTTATTAATTAGATTTAAAATATTAAAATATTTATTTTATTTATAAATTAATAAAATTTTTAATATTAAATAATAATATCTTAATATAACTTATAAAGTTTAATATTCTTATTAATTTTAATCTTCTAAGTATTAAACTTATTAATAAGTATTTAGATATTATAAATTTAAATCTTATTTTAATTAAAGATATTATATAAAAGATTAAAATTATTAAAGATAATATTAATATTAATATATAATTATTAAAGAGGGACTAAGTTATTTATTTAAAATAATAAAACTTTTTAATTATTTAAAGTATCTTATTCTAGATTCTTAATATATAATAAATATAAAAGATAAGATTTAAAAGTAGCTTTATTAAAACCTATAAATAAATTGTTATAGATTATAATATTTATATTTACTTAGTATACGGAAGCCTTTTGTAACCGGCCTTATAGGCTTATAAAGACTATATCTCTACTAGCTAATTAATCTATATATATTAAATTAGTTAAAGTCTATTATTACCTTAATAATAGTAGTAATACCTTATTTAAGGTAATTAACCTCCTTTAAGTACTATTAATTACCTGTTAGAATTAATACTATCCTTATAATATTAATATTAATTATTTAATTCCTAATTTAGTTACTTCTATTATATTAGTTATCTAATTTAACTTTATAAGAGCCCTATTATTATTAAAGACTTTATATATTATAAAAGCCTTTAGTAAATAACTATCTTATTTATATTATCCTTTTCACCTTTAATGAATAGTATTAGGATTCTTAGAGAATCTTAATTATTCTTATTAAGGAAAATCTAGATTTCCTTATATATTCCCTAATACTATTATTATAACTTTATTACTACTACTTAATTAGGATCTTATTATATTAGCTAATTAAATTTATAAGTTTATTTCTATTATAAGGTAAACTTATACCTAGGAAGTTCCTAAAGCTATTAGATATTATATTAATTATATAAATAAGTATTATAAATAATCTAAGAGACTAGGTAGTATTAGTATTAAAATATATACTTAATATTCTACTTTAATTAAGTTATTATCTTTTCCTTTTATTTAGGCTATTAATATTTTAGCCTTTTAAAAGGCTATTAAATCCTTTATTAAGAATACTAAATAGTATTATAACCTTTTATAACTCTAAGCTTATACCGCTAGGTATTAGCCTTCTTTAATAGGAAATACCTCTATTATATTACCTTTAATATTACCTTTAATAGTAATTAAGCCTCTTTTTATATTAAGATCTATATTATTAATTAACTTACCTCCTACTAATAAAACTATTAAGGTAATATCTATAGAAGAAGTAATATATAATTAGCTTATAAGTTCCTAGCCTAGTACTATAATATTTATAGATCCTACTATTATAGCTACTATTACTATTAGCGTAGCCTAGTACCTTTAGGAGAATCTATCCTAAGTAGGCTAGTAAGGCTAGTAAGGCTTATAAGGTAAGGCTAGTAGTAATATTAATAATCTTAATTAAGGACTTTATTAGAACTAGAGTAATCTAGGATTCTTTAATCCTATATATAATAGTAAATTAATTAGTATTAGACCGCTTATAAAATATATTAATAAGGAAATATATTTTAGGAATATATATTTATTTATTACTTAGGTAAAATAATTATACTTATTAAAGGATCTTATAATTATTAGGACTAACCTCTAATTAAGCCTTTAGGGACTTGCTTTAGAATAGTAGATATTAGGAGAGCTTAATAATACTAAATAATAGATTATTACCTTTAGGGAAGGTATTAATAAATAGGTTAAGGCTTTATAAAAGAGATTCTAATAACCTTCTAATATTATTATAGATATTATACTTTATAAGAAGTATATTATAAGGGATGTTATAAATTATAGGAAGCTTAGAAAGTATATAATAAAAATACTTTACTTTATAAAGGATATTAATTTAATTATAACTACTATTTAGCTTAATATTATTTATAATAGTATTAATCTAGAATTATAGCGTAATATCTACTATCTTAATAATAAGACCTCTACTAGTAACTTCCTTATTAAGCTAGATAATACGAAATATAAATAGTAGGCGTATATTAGTAGGTATTAAAATACTAGTAGTAACTAGGCTAGTTAGTAAGGCTGAAATACCTATAAAAGTAAGCTTATAAGATAATATAATTAGTATATTTTATTTAATAGATTAGGTTACTTATAATAAAATTAATAATAATAATATAATTCTTACCTATTTATCTTAAATTATTAGAATTAAGCTTATTAATTTAACTAGTAATAATAATATAAGGATTAAAATACTTTATAATTATTACTATTAGTTTAAAGGTTATAAATAATAGTAGGTCCTAGAAATATATCTAATTTAAAATATCTACTTTAGCCTATTAGACCTAGTTAAGGTAATAATTATTTATAAAATAACTAATAATCTTAGTATCCCTAGTAGGCGTATTAACTAATATTATAAGATATTAAGGAAGACTTTAATAAGTATATTAATTAATATAATATAATTAATTAAGATAAAGATTACTTTAAGGAGTTATATTATAATAGGAAGTATAAAAGTAATAAGGACCTTATTAATAATTATAATTAAACTTAGGAAATACCTAATATTAATTTTATTATAATATGGAGTTAGATAGATTATACTTATTTATTATATATTATTATCTTCCTATTTAGAAATAAGCTTTTCTATTACTTATATAAGTAGTATTAGAAGGTATAAAAGCCCTTATTAAAGGTTTTAATACCTATAAAGCCTTTTATAAGCTATATATTATACGCTAATATACTACTATTATTAGTGGAATTAACTATTATTTTAGACTAGTCTAAGGTATTAGGTTATAACTTCTAAGGATAGAAGTATACTACTATTAATATCTCTTAAGGAGAAATTAATATAAAGTAAAGTAAGGTCTACCTAAATAGTAGTTATTTAATTACGCTAATTAATTATAATTATATAAAAAAAATACTTATTAAATATTAATATTAAGAAGATATCCTCCCTTATATTAATTTATAAGGTTAGTAATAAGATTATTAAGACTAATAAGTATACTATAATCTAGATATATATTAATAGAATTATTAAAGAAATAGTTATAATTATATTAATAGTTATAAAGGTTTATATTATAAAGGATCTTAAGGCTAATATATTAATTAGGAGTAATATATTAAAAGCCTTAAGATATTATCTTAGATTTTAATAGAGAGATAGTTATTATTAATATATATTAAAATCTAATTATATTAATGAATATTAATACTTATACTTTATCTTATATTAAGTAAACTATTAAAATTAAGTTAGCTATTATTATATTGTTATAAATTATTATATAAGTAGCTATAACTTATAAGGATAATATACTATCTAATAGAGACTTCCTATTTAAACTAGACTACTTATAGGATTTTAGCTTAGATAGTAATATCTTTACTTATTTAGCTAATTTTATAATATCCTTTATATAAGTATATAATACCTTTATTATATTAGTCTACCTACCTTATAAGGCGCGCTTAGGTTCTCTTATTAAATATAATTAAGATAGTATATAGCTTATTATCTTAGTATATACTCCGCTAGTAGCTAGTAATACTACCTTATAAAAGATAAGGGTTATTAAGGGCCTTATAATCCTTATTATTACTTATAAGATAATAGTAAAGCCTTTTATAAGTATCCTTAAGCCTATTATAATAAGGGCCTTAATTAATTCTATCCTTAAATATATACTACTTAATAGTATTACTATTTATAATATATTAGAAGTAGCTAATAATTTTATTATAATAGTTATTAAGTTTCCTAAGATTTAGATTAATTATAGTATAATAATTAATATTATTAAGGAGGAATAGGTATTTATACCTTTAAAGCTTAATATAGCCTTAAGGCTATTACGCGTTTATCTTATAAATTAAAAAGATAAGGATCTAATTAATAAGACCTTTAGTAAGTTATATAATTAAGGTAAAATAGTATAAGTTAATTAATTAACCTTAATTAATTAACCTATTTTTATTATTTAAAGGGATATATTAAGTAGATAAAAAGGAAGAGTAATAGTTAATATATAAAGTTTTAATAAAATTATATTATTAGATAACTACCTACTACCCCTTTAATTTAAAATTATATTAATTATTACTAGCTATCTATATATCTTTATTATAGATAATATAGGGTATTTTTATTAATTTAATATTTAGAGATAGGATTAGTATAAACTAACTATTATTTTATATTATAATTAAGAATAGTATAATATTATATTAATAGGATATAAAGGATTTCCCTTATATATTTAATATTAAATTAATAAATTACTCTATTTATATTAAGGCTTTATAAAAGCTTATATAAATAATATAATTATATACTTAAAAATATTATTAAAGTATCTTACTTATTTATAAAAGCTTTTTAGTCTCTTTTAAGACTAGCGGATAAGATTTAATCTTAAGAAAACCTTTTTAAGATATCTATCTATTACTTTATTAGGTTAATAAGTAGATTTTTTCGATTTAATATTATACTCGTATCTAGCTAATCTATAAAAGCTAATTACAGGGGCCTTTAAATAATTCTATATAAAGGGAAACTATATATATACGCCTAGCGTAGTACTAGATAAAAAACCCTATAATTTCCCCTTTATATAGAGCTAATACTCTATTCTCCTCTTATACTATATTTATTCCATTAATATAGACTATATATATATATAACACTTAGTAAGTACTATAATACTAGAGTACTAGTAGTATATTATAAGGTAATATAAGATAAGAAAGATAGGAGGGATATTCTATATAATAGTCTATATAAAAGGTAGGTTTATTAATCCTTAAGTTATATCTATTAAACCTTATAAGAATTAATAGGACTAGGACTAATTAAGCTAATAAGATAGTATTAAGTAATATAAGTATAGAACTATTTATTTATTAGTAAAAACTAGCTTAATAACCTTATTTATATTATTTACCTTAATATTACCTTTATATCCTTCCCTTCCTTTATTAATATCTTATATAGGCTATTTATTCCTACTATAATAATTAGGGTTTATTAGCTCTCTTAGAACCTTGAATATCTTATAATTATATACTTAATATCCTATTTCTTCTAACTATAATTATAGCTAGCTAATATAATATTAAATATCTTATATTTATATAAGAAGTCTATTAACCCTATTTTTCTTATATATATTTATATTAAAGTAGAACTCTTAGCCTTTATAAGCCTTTTATAAACAGATAATCTTAATACTTATACATTATTATCTTAAGTTAAGAATAAATATCTTCCTTAAATTATTAATTAATACTTACTTTATTTTTTATTTTATTTTTTATTTTATTAAGAGTTAATTATCTTTTTAATTCTTTATAAGTAATAACTATTATCTTTTCTTATAACTTCCTCCTAATTTTCTATATATAGGGAGCGTAGCGCTTATTCCTCCTTTTCTTTAAAAGGAGTATTATTAGCTATCTACGCCCTACTTTATTTAAGCTATAATATCCTCCTAATTTAAGTATTACCTACCTTAGTTATTAGGTATATTCCTTATAAGGCCTAATATTATAATATTATTTAATTTAATATAATTTATATTAAGATAATATTTAACTTAGCCTTTAATACTCTTATTAAAGTAACCTTGTATATACTTAAAATCCTCCTTAAGTAATTATTTTAAATAACTTTTAATTTCTTTATATAAGTCTATTTTATATTTTAAAGACCTCTTAGCGTATATTAAAAGGATATTATATATATTATTAATAATTTAATAATTATATTATATACCTACCTAATATAATTTAATAATTATATTATATACCTACCTAATATAATTAAGTATTATATTCTATATTAATATTATTATTATTAATAGTATTAACCTTTAAATAATTATTCTTATTTAGATCTTTTTAATATAAGGATTTTATTATAGTTTCCTATTTATTTATAATCTTAATATTTAAATTTCTATTTTTAATTTTATAATTATTTATCTTAAGTTTATAATTACTTTTATATTAAACCTTTATAAGTAATATATTAAGTAAATTAACTTATACTTTTATAAGGTAAAGCTTATCCTATATATCTTTACTTAAGAAAGATATAATTTATAAGTCTATTTAAGGATTTAATAATTAAATTTAATACTATATATATATATCAGGAGGTAGATATTATTAATAAAGCTATTAACTTAAAGCCTTAATTTAACTATAATATAAGCTTTAATAAGGGGGGAGTTAGAAAAGAGAAAGATTATTAATAAGATTAATAATCCTTATAAAATATTAATTTTTATTAATTTAACTTTATTAATCTTCTTATTTAATATTATTAAGGTAAACCTATTTATTAGGAAGCTCTTAGCCTATTTAATAATATACTTTAAGACTCCTTTTATCCTTAAGTTATAAATAAGCCGCTTATATAAAATATTATTAAAAGTCCTTATTATATTAAGGGAAAAGAGGCTAATTATATTCTTCCTATTATAATCTTATATTATATAGATAGCTTTTATAATAGTTTTAAGCGTAATCTTAATAGACTTATTCCTCCTTATCCTTATTTATCTTAATAGTAGGAGGTTAAAGCCTTTTATATAATTATTTAATCTCTTTATAATAATTATCTTAAGCGCCTTTTCTAATATATTAGGAGTATAATAAGTTAATATACATTTAGCTTATTATAACTCTCCTTCTTTAACTTTTTAAAGATAATTATATTAACCTTTTTAAACTCCTTTAAGTAATAGCTTAATTTGAAGTAAATATTAAAGAGGTATATAATACTTCCTAGGAGCTTATTAATTATTAAGTATAAGAACTAGTTTAATAGCCTATTAATATTAGGCGCCTTATCTTACTTAAGATAATAAATTCCCTTATATACCTCCTCTTTTATTAACCTCTTTAAAGTAGATCTTAGATTTAGGTATATTATTATTTTAATATTATTTAGGTCTACTTATTAAGGGGGTAGGAAGAATATATCTTATAAGACAGATATTTTCTCTTTAAATATTTATATAACCTCTTAATCCTTTCTATTTAATAGGGGGAACTTTAAGAGTAGGTATAATATTATATTATTATTCTTTACCTACTTAGTTAAGCTTTAAATATCTTCTTAAGACTCCGCCACGTTATAAATATTATTATAAAAGTATAGGACCTTAACTTATATTAATAATCCTATTCCTCTCCTTTTTTATTATCCTTTATATTTCCTTTAAATAAGAGTTATAGCTCCTTTAGTTTATCTTTACTATTATAAGGGCTCTTATTATAAAGTTTTAATAATCTTAATTTTAAAAGGGTTTTACCTTATCCCTTTCCCCTCTACTATCTTTACTAGCCCTTATAAGATCTTTACTAAGTATTTATTAATTTAGCTCATTATTAGGAGGGGGTTTATATAAAGTATTAAGCTAAGGGCTTAAGCGCTTAATTTAACCTCCTTAAGATTAACTGTTTTCTAGGCCTAGCCTATTCCTTATTAGGGGGTACTTATATAAGGAGATAGGAGGATACTTATATTTATTCTCCTAGCTACTCTTAGCTAATAATTATATAAAGGGACTTACATCCTTAAAAGGTAGAATACGCGTTTTAATAATTTATCTTATATTAGCCTATATTAATAATATAGCCCTAGTTTCTCTTTTCCCTTACCTAAATAACGCGTTAATATAATCCTAGCCTCTAGCTAATAATTATATAGGAGGACTTAAACCCTTAAAGGTATAGATTATATTAATAATATTAGCTAAGTTTTCCTACTATTAGGCTTACTCCCTTAAGATATATTAGCTTATCTTATTATATACTTAAGGTACGCTCCTCTAATAAGGCTTATTATTATTATAATAAGGTTAATAGATAGAGTATAAGGAGGTTAATAGATAAAATATAAGGAGGTTAATAGATAAAGTATAAGGAGGTTAATAGATAAAGTATAAGGAGGTTAATAGATAGAGTATAAGGAGGTTAATAGATGAAGCGTAAGGAGGTTAATAGATTAATAAGTAGATTTATTAAACCTATTAATATTAGAAGAGAAATTAATAGCTATTAATACTTTATATTTTTTAATATTATTAAGGGATCTTAAAATCTTCTTAGGCCTTATAAGATAGTTATAATTATTTATCTTATAATATACCTAGTATATTAATTTATTATAATAGTATAAGACTAAGCTTATTAATACCCTATTAAAGGATATAAAAGACTTTATTTAAAAGATATAATCTATTTAAATAATATATAAATTAATATAAGAAGAGTAGTAGGCCTTTAAAGATCTTAAGGCTGTATTTATTCTTTATTTATTTTAATAAATTAAGGACCTTATTTATAAATCTTAATATATTTAAATATTAGGACTTTATTATAATAATATATTATATTAAGGGAGATCTTATTAAAAGCTTTCCTAGGATATTTATATAATTAATAATATTCTTAAGTAAAATACTTAATTAAGCTAAGAAAAATCATTAGCCTATTAAATTTAAGGTAGTAAGTATAATTTAGGTTTTTAAAAGGATAAGATATATAATCAAGTTATCTATATAATTATTTATAATTATTATTTAGTAGTAATTCTTATTTCTTATTAAATAAGCCTAATATCTTTATTTATTAATAAACTTAATTTAGGCCTAGTTTATACCTTATTATACCTTTCTTAATTTAACTTAATAATAAAATATAAGTTTAGGAAGTCTAATATAATACTTAATATATTATTATACCTCTAGGCTATTTTATTAGATATAAATTTAATTAACACCTTAGATACCTTATATATTAAAGCCTTTAATAAAGTATATATACTTAATTATCTTAATAAAATATTAATCTTCTATATTACTTTAATAGAAATATCCTTAGATTTTAAGGAACGCCTTATTAAGGCTTATTAAGAGGATAGTTAATAGGTTAAGATTATAAAGTTACTTAAGAAGCCTCTTATAATAAAGATCTTAGTTAGGATAATAATAATAAAGTAAGAAAGATTAATATCTACTTTAAGCTTTATAAAGGATTATTATATTATATTAATTTTAATAATAGATATAAGCGTCTTTATATCCCTAATATTCTAGAAAAGGATATCTTTAAACTCGCTTCTAATAGATAATATTATAATAGGTATTACTATACTTATAATAGAATTATAAAATCTATTTATATATATTACTTATTAAAGTACCTTTATACTTATATTAAATATTATCCTAATTACTAGTTAAACTAGATTAAGTATTATAAGCCTTATAAAAGTATAATTCTTATTAATTAACCTTTAATCCTATTTTATATTATAGTTATAAACTTTATTATTGTTATACTATTAATTATAGTAGGCTTTAATAGCCTATTTATTATTATTAATAAATTCTTTAAGTGAAATTTATTATTACTAAGATAAATAGTCTAAGATATTCCTTAATAGGTAGATAAAGTCTTATTTACTTTAATAATATATAGTTAAGGTATACCTTATATTATTATAAGTAATAGAGACTCTAAGTTTATATCCTTATTTTAGAAAATAATATTTTAGAAGTTAGGTTATAATCTATTAATATTTACCTCTTATTATTCCTAGATTAATAGCTAGTCTAAATATGTTAATTAGATAATTAAAATTATAGTATACTATTATATTATTTAATATATAAATATTAATACTATTAATTAAATACTTATCTTATTATATTTATAAGGTTACTTAAATAATTATAAAAATTAATTAATTAGAGTCTCTCCTAATAAGATCCTTCTTAAGTTTAATATTTAAGATATTCTTAAGATATTATCTTAATTATCTTTAAAAGACTTTTCTTATTTATAATACCTTTACTAAGATTTATTATAATATTAAGTATATATTAATAAGCGTCTTTCTAGGTAATAGTACCTACTTATAATTAAGAGAAGGCTATTATATTCCTAGGATTAATATTAAGTTATATTAGTAGCGTATAAGTCCCTTTAAGATTCTTAATAAGATAGGTTAATTAACTTATTATCTTAAGTTAAGCTTAATAATAAGTATTTATCCTATTATCTTAATAGCCTAATTAAAGCTTATATTAAAGGCTTTAAATCCCTATAATAGGTTATAAAATTTAAATCTACTTATTATAATTAATATAGATAATCCTATCAAAAAGTTAGATATTTATAAATTAAAAGCTATTATTAATAAGCGTATAATAAATTAGGCTAAGAAGCTATAATACTTAGTTAAGTAGAAAGGTTATAAGTATAAGTATAATATCTAATATAATATTAATAATCTTAATAGTATATAAGATCTTATTATTAAGTATAAAGGTAGGCCTTATAAAAGGTTATAAAGGAGTCTAAGATAATAATAGCCTTAATTAGCTCCTACTTTTACTTTTAGCGTTATACTTATAGAAGCCTTCAGCGTATTTATATAAGGTAGTTAGTATATATAATAGGGGCGTTACTTTCTTCTAATTATTATAGTATTATTATAGATTATAATATTTATATTTACTTAGTATATAGAAGCCTTCTGTAACCGGCCTTATAGGCTTATAAAGACTATATCTCTATTAGTTAATTAATCTATATATACTAAATTAGTTAAAGTCTATTACTATCTTAATATAAATATATTAAAAAAATAAAGAAAAGATAAAAAATAAGAGATAATTTAATACTACTATTATAACTTAACTATTATAAATAAAAGTCATATAATAAAGAATATTAAAAAGGAATTATAAAAGTTATTATAAAATATAAAATTTAATAAGTTAAAATATTACTTTTAATTTATTATTTTAAATAATATAATAATTAACTTTAATCTTATTAATATTATAAGATTAATTAATATTCTAAGTAATATTAAATAGGATTAAGTTAATTATAAGTATTATATATTTTTAAATACTAGGCTTATAATATTAAATAAAATTATTAATAAATTAATAAAAAATCTAAATAATAAAGAAATCATATAAAATATTTATAAATTTATTAAGATATTTATTAATCTTCTCTCTAACTTCTTTATTTAAAGGTATAAGTAGAGTTATTAGAATAAAGAGCTATTTATAAAGCTTAAGCTACTTTAATAAATTATAATAAAAAGTAAATTCCTTAAGAAATATTAAATAACCTTTAAGAAATATATAATATAATAGAAGGAATTAAGTAAAAACTAGTTAAAATAGAAATAGATAATTTAAATAAAATAATATTAAAGATTAAGGATATTTAAGTAGGTAAACCTTAAAAAGTTAATAATTATAAATATTATATTTATACTTATTATTATAAAGATATTATAATTAATTAATAATCTCCTTTTTTATATATATTATTATCCTTAAGGCTAAGTAGAAATTTTTAAATAAAGTAATATAAAAGGTATATTAATATAATAATATTAAGTATATAATTAAGGATTATATATTTAATTAATATTATACCTAAGTTATAATAAATTACCTTAAGCTTTAAATAAATTAATTAAATTTTATAAAAGTATTATAATTTAT
>JAABUL010002608.1_pt1 | contig 29347 bp, 34 predicted proteins | sample 5559151 | NCBI WGS metagenome assembly JAABUL01 (sample SAMN10711876, study PRJNA513368) | rock metagenome | isolation source: Antarctica rocks | place: Antarctica: Victoria Land, Pudding Butte sud
TCTACGACACGGTCAACAACGCGGTGTACAAGGCCGGCTTCTCGACGAGCCAGGCGGTCTACGAGCAGGAGGTGCGCGAACTCTTCGCCACCCTCGACAAGCTCGACGCGCGGCTGGCCTCGCGGCGTTTTCTCTTCGGCGCGGAGCCCGTGGAGACCGACTGGCGGCTGTTCACCACGCTCGTGCGCTTCGACGCCGTCTACGCGGTCCACTTCAAGTGCAGCATCCGCCGCGTGGTCGACTACCCGAACCTGTGGCCCTACCTGCGCGACCTCTACGGGCAGCCGGGGATCGCCGAGACGGTGCGCATGGACGAGATCCGCGCGCACTACTACCGCACCCACCCCATGATCAACCCGAGCGGGCTCGTCGCCCTGGCTCCCGACGAGGACTTCGGCGCCCCGCACGGGCGCGAGCGGCTCGCGGCCGAGACGACCGCGCCCATCGTCTGACCCCGTCGCTCACCCGACCCGGGCGGCCACCGCGCGTCCGGCGGTGCGCCCGGAGAAGAGGCAGCCGCCGAGGAACGTTCCCTCCAGCGAGCGGTAGCCGTGCATGCCTCCGCCGCCGAACCCCGCCGCTTCGCCGGCGGAGTACAGACCGGGGACGGGCTCGCCGGCGGCGTCGAGGACGCGGCCCTCGAGGTCGCAGTGCAGGCCGCCGAGCGTCTTGCGGGTGAGGATGTTCAGGCGCACCGCGATCAGCGGACCGGCCTCCGGATCGAGGAGCCGGTGCGGAGCGGCGATGCGGCTGACGCGGTCGGCGAGGTAGCGCCGACCGGAGCGGACGGCCATGATCTGGAGATCCTTCGAGAACGGGTTCGAGAGCTCGCGGTCGCGGGCGACGATCTCCTGCTCGAGCGCGTCGACGTCGATGAGCGGCTCGTCTGTGAGCGCGTTCATCCCCGCGGCGAGGGAGCGGACGTCGCGGCGCACGACGAAATCCGCGCCGTGGTCCATGAACGCCTGCACCGGGCCCGGTACCCCTCCCTTCACGCGCGTCCTCAGCACCTCGCGGATGCTCTTGTTCGTCAGGTCCGGGTTCTGCTCGGACCCCGACAGCGCGAACTCGCGCTCGATGATCTTGCGCGTCAGCACGAACCAGGTGTAGTCGTAGCCGCTCGCGCCGATGTGCGCGAGCGTGCCCAGCGTGTCGAAGCCGGGGAACAGCGGCACGGGCAGCCGGTGCCCCGTGGCGTCGAGCCACAGCGAGGAGGGCGCGGGGAGGATGCGGATGCCGTGGTGCCTCCAGATCGGCGCCCAGTTCTGGATCCCCTCGACGTAGTGCCACATCCGGTCGGGGTTGATCACCCGCGCTCCCGCCTGCTCGGAGATCGCGATCATCCGTCCGTCGACGTGCTCGGGAACGCCCGAGATCATCCGCTTCGGCGGCGCGCCGAGGCGCTCGGGCCAGTTGCGGCGCACGAGCTCGTGGTTGGCGCCGATCCCGCCGGAGGTGACGAGCACGCACTGGCCCTCGGCGTCGAACTCCCCGATGACCTCACGCGAGCTCGCGGCTCCGCGGGCGGCGCCGCTCGGAGCGAGGAGAGCGCCGCGCGCGCCGGTCACCGCGCCGCCCGAGACCACGAGCTCGTCGACGCGGTGGCGGAAGGCGAACCTCACGAGCCCGGCCCGCTGCGCATCGCGCACGCGGCGTACGAAGGGTTCGAGCAGTCCCGGGCCCGTTCCCCAGGTGACGTGAAAGCGCGGCACGGAGTTGCCGTGGCCGGTCGCGTCGTAGCCTCCGCGCTCCGCCCAGCCCGGGTTGGGCAGGAAGCGCACGCCCTTGCCGTGCAGCCACGAGCGCTTCTCGCCCGCGGCGAAGTCGACGTAGGCCTCCGCCCACGCGCGCGGCCAGCGGTCCTCGGGGCGGTCGAAGGCGGCCGTGCCGAGCCAGTCCTGCCAGGCGAGCTCGCGCGAGTCGCGGATCCGCATCCGCCGCTGCTCGGGAGAGTTCACGAGGAATAGGCCGCCGAAGGACCAGAACGCCTGGCCGCCGAGCGAGGCCTCGGGCTCCTGCTCGAGCACGAGCACGCGGCGTCCCGCTTCGGCGAGCTCGGCGGTGGCCACCAGGCCGGCGAGGCCGGCGCCGATCACCACCACGTCGGCCTTGAGGGATGACATCGGGTGATCCTATGCGCGCCGGCCCGTGCTTCTAGGCCTCGAGCGCGGCGTAGAGCTCGCGCACGCGATCAAAGATCTGCTGCGCGGCGGCGAGCTGCTGCTCCCGGTCCGGCGCCACGTTCTGCTCGAGTTGCAGCGGCTCGCCGTAGCTCACCGTGATGGGGGGAAAGCGCCCGCGGCGCCACTGTCTCACCTGGGAGGAGCCGTGGATCGCGACGGGAACGACGGGCGCGCCCGACTCGAGCGCGAGCCGGCCGATCCCGGCCCGCGGCTCGCCGAGGCCGCCCGAGCGCGAGCGCCCGCCCTCGGCGTACACGCCCACGCAGCCCCCGCGCGCGAGGATCGAGTGCGCGGTCACGAACGCCTCGTCGTCTGGATGCCCGCGGCGCACCGGGAAGTGCCCGGAGACCTTGAAGACGTAGCTCAGCAGCGGGTTGTGGCCGAAGAACTGCGACTTCGACATGAAGCGGATCTGCCGTCGCAGGTAGACCCCGCAGAAGAAGTGATCCATGTTCGAGAAGTGATTCGGGGCGAGGATGAGCGGGCCGCTCGCGAGCACGCGGTGCCGGCCGATGGGCCGCGTGCGGTACAGGGCCAGAGCCACGGGAGTGAGGAGGATGCGCACGGCGGTATAGGTCCAACCTGGCTCGTGGGTCCTAGCCCACTGGTGGTAGGGCGCCATCGCCTCGGTCGGTCGCTCGTCGCGGTAGACCTGCGGCTTTATCCCGCTTACATCGTGCGGGTTCATCGGTGCCTTCCGCTCAGCAGGCCGATGTTCGAGACGACGAACGGCACGACGAAGTTGAGCGCGACGCGCGTCCAGGTCCCCGGGCCGAGGTGTCCCGCGACGATGGGCGACGCTTCGTTGATGGCGTTGAGCACGAGCCCGACGACGAGCGCGATGCGCAGCGTGCGCCGCAGATGCTCGGGGCGCTTGCAGTAGTCGAGGGCGCTTGCGAGCGCCGCTCGCCGCGCGGGTCGGGCCGCCAAGTCAGGGCTCGGGGAAAATGGTCGGTTGCCGCACGGCGCCCGGCAAAGGTACCGTGCTCGCACGGGGTTGCGCTTGGAACGAGCATCCTCACCGCCTGCCAGGGCCGGTCTATGAATGCGCGCGAGATTCCGATGGGATCGGGGCCCGCGGCGTGGGAGCATCGCCGGATGGCGACGACGAATACGACTGCACCGGTCGCGACGGAGCGCTTCGGGGACGCGACGGACGATCAGCTGGAGGGGTGGGCCCCGACGGCGACCGCGATCGTGCAGGAAGGCCTCTGGTGCGTGATCGAGGTCTGCCTCGACGCTCCAAGTCAGCGATGGGAACCCCGCCTGCTCGTTTGCGAGAGCAGCGTCGAGGGCATCGGCGAGGCGATCGCCGGGTGGAGCGTGACGAACCCCGGGATCGACGCCCGAATCGCCGGCTACACGCGCGAGCGGCTGCGGCGGGTCGATTCGGCGCCTACGGCGCTGTGTCACCTGGCCGCTACGCCCGACTTCACTCGCGGCCTTCCGGTCGGCGAGTAGCTGCCTCGACGCTTCGCTCAGCCGTTGACGCCGGCCTTCCGGCTCTCCTTGCCGGCAGTCGCCGTGACGAATGCGACGAACTCGTCGGCCGCCGGTCGTCGCGGACCGACTCGGGAGCGCATGAGATGCCAATCGCGCTGCGCCGGCGCGGACTCGACGGCGATGGCGCCGAGGAGCTTGGCCTCGAGCTCCGCCGCCACGGCGTCGCGCGAGACGAACGAGATGCCCAACCCCGCGCGCGCCGCTTGCTTGATCGCGCCGTTGGATCCGACGGTGAGGGTCGGGACGTCCAGGTCGGTAGCCGAGAGAAACTCCTCGTTGACGGTCCGGGTGCCCGACCCGGGCTCGCGCAGCAGCCAGCTGCGCTCGCGCAACTCGACGGGAGCGACCGCGGTGCGGTCGGCCAGCGGGTCGTCCGGAGACGTGATGAGGACGAGCTGATTCGGGAGGAAGGCGTGAGCCTCGATGCGGTCGTTCCGCGGCGGGCGACCTCCGAAGGCGATGTCTGCCTCATGCTCCAGCAGCATCTGCAGGACCTGCCCTCGGTTCCCGACGCTCAGCGTGAGCGCGACGTCGGGATGCGCCGTCGAGAACGCATGCATGAGTCGGGGCACGAACGACTCCGCGGCGGTCGTCACCGCCGCGATCCGCAGCGCGCGTTCGGCGCCGGCGGCGGTCTCCTGCGCGGCCCGGCGCCCCTTCTCGAGGAGTCCGATGACGTCGGCGGCGAAGGGGGCGAACGCCGTGCCGGCGGGCGTGGGGCGCACGCCTCGCCCTTCGCGCTCGAGCAGCGGCGTCCCCAGTTCGCGGGCGAGTGCGGTGATGGCGGCGGACACGGAGGGCTGGGTGACGACGAGCTCGTCCGCCGCCGCCGTCACCGATCCGGTACGCACGACAGCGAGGAAGGTCCGCAGTTGCGTGAGCGTGATCGACACCGGGGCAAAGCATAGAGTCGATCCACATCGTGAACAAGAACTTTTCGCTTGCTCTCGAAGTGAATAGGTCCGATCGTTCCGGCGGTGATTCCCGCCACCGCGACCCCGGCCGAGCTCGTCACCGTCGCACGTCCAGAGCGCGCGAGCGCGGACGACGCCGTGCTGGACGTCCTCGAGCCTTCTGCGCTCGCCGCCGTGCGCGCGGCGGCGCTCGCCTGCGGCGAGCTTGCCGGGCGCGGCGACGCTGACGCGGCGGACGCCGCGGCCACCGACGCGATGCGTGCGTCGCTGGCGACGGCGCGCGGGATGGGCACGGTGGTGATCGGCGAGGGTGAGAAGGACGCTGCGCCCATGCTCTTCAACGGGGAGCGCCTCGGGCGCATGTCGGCGCCCGCCTTCGACATCGCCGTCGACCCGTTGGAGTGCACGAGCCTATGCGCGCAGGGACTGGCGGGGGCGCTGACGACCATCGCGTTCGCGCCGGCCGGGGCGTTGTGGTCGCCGGGGTCGGCGCTCTACATGGACAAGCTCGTCGTGTCCGGCGCGGCGCGGGACGCGATCGACCTGCGCGAGGAGCCCGAGGTCAACCTCGTGCGCGTCGCGCGCGCGCTGGGTCGGCGTGTCGACGAGCTGCGCGTCTTCGTGCTCGACAAGCCGCGGCACCGCGAGCTCATCGAGCGGTTGCGGGCGGCGGGTGCGCGTGTGCAGACTCCCTCCGCCGGAGATGTCGCCGGCGCGGTGCTCGCCGCGCTGCCCGGAGGACCCGTGGACCTGTTGATGGGGGTCGGCGGGACGCCCGAGGGCGTTCTCGCCGCCTGCGCGGCGGGCGCCCTGAAGGGGGGCATGCAAGCCCGGCTCGCGCCACAGGGCGCCGAGGAGGCCGCACGGGTGCACGGCGCCGGGTTCGACGTGAGCCGCGTCCTGGGCACGGAGGATCTCGTCACCGGCCGCGCGCTGTTCGCCGCGACCGGGGTGACGGGCGGTGATCTGCTGCACGCGCCCCGCACTGCCGACGGCAGCACGTTCACCGAGTCGATCTTGATCCGGAGCGGGCGGGTGCGCTGGATCGTCGAGGCCAGCCCGCACGTTCCGGCCGCGCCGGGTGCCCGTATGAGCGGCCCATGATCGACGTCGCCTTCACGGGCGCCGACGCGCGGCGGGCGGACGTCACGATCGTGATCGACGTGCTCCGGGCCACCTCCACGATCGTGCAAGCGCTTCACGCCGGCTATCGGCGGGTCCTCTGCGCCGACGGTCTGGACCGGGCGCGGGCGCTGGCCGCCCCGGGCCGAGTGCTCGCCGGCGAGCGGCGGTGCGTGCGGCCGGCGGGCTTCGATCTGGGCAACTCGCCGGCGGACACGATCCCGCCGAGGGGCGAGGAGCTCGTGCTGGCGACGACCAACGGCGCGCCGGCCATCGTCCGCGCCGCCGATCTCTCGCCGGTGGTCCTGATCGCCGGCCTGATCAACCTTGACGCCATCCTCGACGCCGTCGGCGGCGAGAACGTGCAGCTGCTCTGCGCGGGCACCGACGGACGCCCGGCGCTCGAGGACGTCTACGTGGCGGGGCGCATCGCCGCCCGGCTCGACGGCCCTCACACCGACGCGGCGCTGGTCGCCCGAGCTGTCGCCCGCGCCTATCCCACCAGCCGGGACGCCTTGGCGGCAAGCGCCGACGCGGCCGTGCTCGTCGGGGCCGGACTCGAAGCGGACATCCGCTGGTGCGCTCGAGAGTCCGTCGTCTCGACCGTCCCGCGCCTGTCAGGCACCGGTGAGGGAGTGGTGAGCGTGGATCACCTAGGTAACATAGATGAAATTCAAGGTGTTCTAAACTACAGTTAGCTTGATAGCTGTACGTCAGGAGCGTAGCTTCATGCCGTGCCGCGAGCGATGAGCCTGAGCGAGGAAGGGAACCCCCGATGACCACGACGAGCACGAACGGCACCCCCGACGCCAGGGATCGCTGGACGGCGGGGGTCACCCCGTATGCCGAGATGGGCTACTGGAACCCGGACTACGAGCCGAAGGACACCGACGTCCTCTGCGCCTTCCGGATCACGCCGCAGGAAGGCGTCGAAGCGATCGAGGCCGCCGCGGCGGTGGCCGGCGAGTCCTCCACGGCCACGTGGACCGTGGTGTGGACGGATCGCCTCACCTCATACGAGCACTACCAGGCCAAGGCCTACCGGCTGGACGAGGTTCCGGGCACCCCGGGGCAGTACATCGCCCTCATCGCCTACGACATCGACCTCTTCGAGGAGGGGTCGATCGCGAACCTGACCTCGTCGATCATCGGCAACGTCTTCGGCTTCAAGGCGCTCAAGGCGTTGCGCCTGGAGGACATGCGGATCCCGCCGCACTACGTGAAGACGTTCCAGGGCCCGCCACACGGGATCGTCATGGAGCGCGAGTACCTCGACAAGTTCGGGCGTCCCCTCATCGGGGCCACCACCAAGCCCAAGCTCGGCCTGTCGGCCAAGAACTACTCCCGCGTGGTCTACGAGGCGCTGCGCGGCGGGTTGGACTTCACCAAGGATGACGAGAACATCAACTCGCAGCCCTTCATGCGCTGGCGCGATCGCTACCTCTACTCGCAGGAGGCCGTCAGCCGCGCGATGGGTGCGACGGGTGAAGTCAAGGGCCACTACATGAACGTCACGGCCGGGACGATGGAGGAGATGTACGAGCGAGCGGAGTTCGCCAAGGCGATCGGCTCCCCGATCGTCATGATCGACCTCACCATCGGCTTCACCGCGATGACGTCGATGTCGAAGTGGTGCCGGGCCAACGGGATGCTGCTCCACCTGCACCGTGCCGGCCACGGCACCTACACGCGCCAGAAGACCCACGGCGTCTCGTTCCGCGTCATCGCGAAGTGGTGCCGCCTCCTCGGCGTCGACCACATCCACGCGGGCACGGTGGTGGGCAAGCTCGAGGGCGACCCGAACATGGTCCGCGGCTACTACGACGTGTGCCGCCAGCGGTTCAACCACGCCAACCCGGAGACGGGCCTGTACTTCGACCAGGACTGGGCGTCGCTGCCCTCCGTGATGCCCGTCGCCTCGGGCGGCATCCACGCCGGCCAGATGTACCAGCTGCTGCACTATCTGGGCGAGGACGTGATCCTGCAGTTCGGGGGCGGGACGATCGGCCATCCGATGGGGATCGCCGCGGGCGCCACCGCCAACCGCGTCGCGGTCGAGGCGATGATCCAGGCCCGCAACGAGGGCCGCGACTACTTCAGCGAGGGCCCCGACATCCTCGTCGACGCCGCCAAGGGCTGCCCCGAGCTCGATGCGGCGCTCGAAGTGTGGAAGGACATCACCTTCGACTACACCTCTACCGACACGGCCGACGTGCTCGTCACGCCGACGCCCGGCTAGGAGAACGGACATGCGCATCACCCAGGGAACGTTCTCCTTCCTGCCCGACTTCACCGACGCGCAGATCGAGGCCCAGCTGCGCTACGCGCTGAGCAACAACTGGGCGATCATGGTCGAGTACACCGACGACCCGCACCCGCGCAACTCGTTGTGGGAGATGTGGGGCCAGCCGCTGTTCGACCTCGAGGAGGATGAGGTCGACGTCGCGCTGCGTGAGGTGCGCGCCGCACGCGAGGCCTGGCCCCACCAGTACGTGAAGGTGGTCTGCTACGACCGCTCGCTGGGACGCCAGACCACCGCGCTCTCGTTCATTGTGAGCCGGCCGGAGTCCGAGCCGGGCTTCCGCCTCGAGCGTCAGGAGAAGGCCGACCGTCAGATCCGCTACACGCTGCACCCCTACGCCACCGACGTGCCCAGCGGACTGCGCTACGGCGCGAGCGGCTCGGCGACCGCCAACGGCGAGCGGTCGGCCGACGGGGCGAGGCCCTCCCCATGAGCGCCACGCAGTCGCTCGTCGCCGATCAGGCGGCCGCTCCCCCCGGGGGCGAGATCGAGGCGGTGCTCGACCAGCTCGACGCGGAGCTCGTCGCGCTGGCCCCGGTCAAGACGCGGATCCGCGAGATCGCCGCGCTGCTCGTGATCGACCGCCTCCGCCGAGAGGCGGGGCTGGTCTCCTCGCGTCCCTCTCTGCACATGAGCTTCACCGGCAACCCCGGCACGGGCAAGACGACCGTCGCCCTGCGCATGGCGGAGATCCTCCATCGCCTGGGCTACATCGAGAAGCCCAAGGTCGTCTCCGTGACCCGCGACGACCTCGTCGGCCAGTACGTCGGTCACACCGCGCCCAAGACGCGCGAGGTGCTCAAGCGCGCCCGCGGCGGCGTGCTCTTCATCGACGAGGCGTACTACCTCTACCGCCCCGAGAACGAGCGTGACTACGGGCAGGAGGCCATCGAGATCCTCCTGCAGGTCATGGAGTCCGAGCGGGAGAGCCTCGTCGTGGTGCTCGCGGGCTACCGCGATCGCATGGAGACCTTCTTCCGCTCCAATCCCGGCATGGGCTCCCGCGTGGCGCACCACATCCACTTCCCCGACTTCGACGTGGGCGAGCTAATGGCCATCGCGGCGTTGATGCTCGGGCAGCAGGCCTACGAGCTCACGCCCGAGGCCGAGTCGGCGTTGCGTCGCTACGTCGAGCGCCGCTCGCTGCGGCCGCGCTTCGCGCATGGCCGCAGCATCCGCAACGCGATCGACCGCGCTCGCATGCGCCAGGCCAGCCGGCTCTACGAACGCCGCGGGACACTGGAGCGGGCCGACCTGGTGACCATCGAGGCCGAGGACATCCTGGCCAGCTCGGTCTTCGCCGACGAGGACGGCGAGCTGGGGGAGTTCGCGGCGCCCGGAAGCGTCGGCTGAGCGAGGAGACCACTGTGCCCCGACCGATCATTCTCGGCGTCGTCGGAGACTCCGCCGCCGGCAAGACCACGATCACGCGTGGGCTCGTGCGGATCCTCGGCGAGGATCAGGTCAGCCACGTCGGACTCGACGACTACCACCGCTACGACCGCAACCAGCGATCCGAGCGAGGGATCACCCCGCTCGACCCGGACGCGAACTACGTGGACATCATGACCCAGCACCTGCGCCACCTGCGGGCGGGCGAGCCGATCCTCAAGCCGGTCTACCGGCACGCGGACGGCACCTTCGGGCCGCCCACCTACGTCGAGCCGCACGGTTTCGCGGTCCTGGAGGGACTGCTCGGCTACCACACCGACGAGCTCTGCGATCTCTACGACGTGCGGGTCTACCTCGCACCGCCCGAAGCCCTCCGCCGCAAGTGGAAGGTGGACCGGGACTGCTCACGCCGCGGCTACACGACCGACCAGGTGCTCACCGAGCTCGACCGGCGCGAGGCCGACTCGGCCGCGTTCATCCGTCCGCAGGAGCGCCGTGCGGACGTGGTCGTCTCCTTCCAGCCCGCCCTGGACGCCTCGGACGGCAGCACGGCCCTGGACGCCGAGCTGCTCCTACGTCCGGACCTCCCCCATCCCGACCTCTCGCCCTTCGTCGACGACGCGCGCGGCGGAATCAGGGTGGAGGACCGCGGCGAGGAGCGCCGCGTCTACATCCCGGCCGACGTCGACCCCGACGACGCGGCGGAGCTCGAGGAGGCGGTGTGGCAGAAGATGCATTTCGCGCGTCACCTCCGCACGGACCACCTCGGCGAGTACACCGTGGGCACCGAGCTGCACCGATCCGAGACGCTGGCGATCGTCCAGGTACTCGTGCTCTACCAGCTCGTGACCGCGAAGGCCGCGGTCGCGCTCGGCGGAGTCGGGGCGCGGAACGCCGGCTCCGACGCCGAGGCAGTGGCGTCGTGAATCCCCTGGATCAGGCGATCGCCAGCCTGCGCGGGCTGGCGATGGACGCGGTGGAGGCCGCCGAGTCCGGCCATCCGGGGCTGCCTCTGGCGATGGCTCCGCTGGCCGGCCTGCTCTACGCCGAGGTGCTCCGGCACGACCCCGCCGCACCCGACTGGCCCGACCGTGACCGCTTCGTGCTCTCGGCCGGTCACGGCTCGATGCTGCTCTACGGGGCGCTGCACCTGGCGGGCTACGACCTCCCCATGGACGAGCTGCGCTCGTTCCGCCAGTGGGGCTCGCGGACGCCCGGGCACCCCGAACGCGACCGCGTGCAGACCACGCCGGGGGTCGAGACCACCACCGGGCCGCTCGGCCAGGGCTTCGGCAACGGCGTGGGGATGGCGATGGCCGAGCGCTTCCTGCGCGAGCGCTACGGCCCCGCGATCGTCGACCACTGGACCTACGGGCTGTGCTCGGACGGGGACCTCATGGAGGGGCTCAGCGCCGAGGCGGCGTCCCTGGCCGGCCACCTGGGCCTCGGCCGTCTCGTCTACCTATACGACGACAACCGGATCACCATCGACGGGTCGACCGAGCTGGCGTTCTCCGCCGAAGACGTCGAGGCGCGCTTCCGCGCCTACGGCTGGCACGTCCAGGCCGTGGAGGATGCCAACGACCTTCCCGCCCTCCGGACCGCGCTCGCAGCGGCGCGCCAGACGGCCGATCGTCCCTCCCTGATTCGCGTGCGCTCGGTCATCGGATGGCCGGCCCCCACCAAGGGCGGGAGCGCCAAGGCGCACGGCTCCGCGCTCGGCTCGGAGGAGGTGCGGGCCACCAAGGAGCGGCTCGGCCTGGACCCGGAGGCGACGTTCGCCGTGCATCCGGACGCCTATGCCGCGTTCGCCGAGGCCGCCGATCGGGGCGCCCGTGCCCGCGAGGCCTGGGAAGCGGGGCTGGCGGAGTGGCGCGCCCGCGAGCCGGCGCGCGCGCGCGAGTGGGACGCGGCCCGTTCCGGCCGGCCGATCGAGGCGCTGAGCTCGGCGTTGCCGAGCTTCGAGCCGGGAAGCGAGATGGCGACGCGGAAGGCCGGCGGGAAGGCGATGGCGGCGTTCGCGCCGCTGGTGCCGACGATGCTCGGCGGCGCGGCCGATCTCGCCGGCTCGACGAGCACGGAGTTCCCCGACGACGGGTCCTTCACCCGCGCCACGGCCGGCCGCAACGTCCACTGGGGCGTGCGCGAGCACGCGATGGGCGCGGCCGTCAACGGCCTCGCCCTCCACGGCGGCATCGTCCGGCCCTACGGCGCGACGTTCCTGACCTTCTCGGACTACATGCGGCCCGCGATCCGGCTCTCGGCGCTCATGGGGCTGCCCGTGGCGTGGGTCTTCACCCACGACTCGGTGGGACTCGGGGAGGACGGGCCGACGCACCAGCCCGTCGAGCACCTCGCGGCGCTTCGCGCCATCCCCGGGCTGACCGTCCTGCGCCCGGCCGACGCGGTCGAGACCGTGGAGGCGTGGCGCGTGATTCTCGAGGAGCTCGACGGTCCGGCGTGCCTCGTGCTCACCCGGCAGAACGTTCCGGTCATCGACCGCGCGGGGCTGGGTTCGCGGGGTGGTGTGGCCCAGGGCGCCTACGTGCTGGCCGAAGCGCCCGACGGCGAGCCTGACGTGCTGCTGCTGGCCACCGGCTCCGAGGTTGCTGTCGCGCTCGAGGCGCGCGCCGCGCTGGCGCACGACGGGGTGGGCGCGCGGGTGGTCAGCATGCCCTCCTGGGAGCTCTTCGCCGCCCAGGGGCCGGAATGGGAGGAGGAGGTCATTCCCCGCCGGGTCGAGGCTCGTGTCGCCGTCGAGGCCGGCGCTTCCCAGGGCTGGCACCGCTGGGTCGGCGCCGAAGGTCGTGTGGTGGGCATCGAGCGCTTCGGAGCCTCTGCGCCGGGCGCCGAGGTTCTCGAGCGTCTCGGCATCACTCCCGATGGGGTGGCGCGAGCGGCCAGCGACGCCCTCGGACGAGCCCCCGTCTCCGCGACGGAGGAGACGCCAGCCTTCGCGGCCACCGCGCCGTCGGAAGGACACTCGTGAGAAGGGAGCGAGGATGAGCCACGCAGAGCTAGCGGGCACGGCGCGCGCGATGGTGGTCGACGGCAAGGGCATCCTCGCCGCGGACGAGAGCACGGGGACGCTGACCAAGCGCCTGGAGGCGCAGGGCATCGAATCCATCGTCGAGAGCCGCCGGCGCTACCGCGAGCTGCTGCTGCTCGCCCCGGGCGTGGAGCGGCACATCAGCGGAGCCATCCTGTACGACGAGACGATCCGCCAGTCCGACTCGGAGGGCTGCCCGTTCCCCGACGCGCTGCTCGAGCGCGGCATCATGACCGGCATCAAGGTCGACACGGGCGCCAAGCCGCTCGCCGGAGCGCCGGGTGAGACCGTCACGGAGGGACTGGACGGACTGAGGGAGCGCCTGGCCGAGTACCGCGAGCTCGGGGCGCGGTTCGCCAAGTGGCGGGCGGTCATCTCCATCGGCGATCGCGGACCGGGGCAGGCATGCGTGGCCGCCAACGCCCATGCCCTGGCTCGCTACGCGGCGCTCTGTCAGGAGTCGGGGATCGTGCCGATCGTCGAGCCGGAGGTGCTCAGGGACGGCGAGCACTCGCTCGAGCGCTGCGCCGAGGTCACCGAGACGGTGCTGCGCGCGGTGTTCACCGCGCTCGCCGAGCAGGAGATCGTCCTCGAGGGCATGGTGCTCAAGCCGAACATGGTTATGGCCGGCGCGGACCATCACCAGCAGGCGACGGTGGAGCAGGTCGCCTCCGCGACGCTGCACAGCCTGCGCCGGGTGGTGCCCGCCGCGGTGCCCGGCGTGGCCTTTTTGTCGGGCGGCCAGGGCGCCGATCTGGCCACCGCCCACCTGCAGGCGATGGCGAGATGCGGGCCTCACCCGTGGGAGCTCACGTTCTCCTACGGCCGCGCCCTGCAGGACGACGCATTGGCCGCCTGGGGCGGCGTGGAGACCCGCTTCGCCGATGGCCGAGAGGCGCTCCTGCGCCGCGCCCGCGCCAACGGCGCCGCGCGCGACGGTCGCTGGGCCGGCGATCGCGAGCTCGTCGCCTGACCCTTGGTCACTGCGGCATGTTCCCCGGGGCGACGTCTCGGACGTGCTGCGCGAACGACCACTGGTGGCCTTCGGGATCCTCGGTGCCGTAGGTGCGGTCGCCGTAGAACTGGTCCTCCGGCTCGCGCACGATCCGGGCGCCCGCCGCCCTGGCGGTCTCGTGGTGCTGGTTCACGTCCTCCACGTAGACGTAGATCAGCTGCGTCGCGCCGCCCCGGCGCTTGGGGTTCTGATAGTCGGGCCCGGGGTTGCCCATCATCACCACGCCGTCGCCGAGGGCGACTTCGGCGTGGTTGGTCTTGCCGTCCGGTCCCTTCATCCGCATCCGCTCGCTGAAGCCGCACGTGCCCACGAGCCAGTCGAGGGCAGCGTCGACGTCCTCGTAGAGCAGGTAGGGAGTGATGCGGGGAAAGCCTTCCGGAGGATTCTGGGCCATGTCCGCTCCTTTCGTCGTCGTGCTGACCGCCCCGAAAGGCTACGGTGCGCGCTCATGCGAAGCTTCGAGGTGCGCCATGACGATCCGGCGCCACTGGCCCGCGCGGCGGCGATCCGGAGCGCGCGCGAGGGAGATCCCGCCGTGCGCGCGCGCGAGAACCCAGACGCCCGCCGAGCGCCTGCGCGAGGGCATGCGCCTCTCGCGGTTCGCCGCCCGCCTTGCCGCCGCGGGCCGCCGGCAACGGTGAGCGGCTTCGCGCCGGAGGAGATCTTCGCGGCGCTCGCAGCGGCAGGCGTCGACTACGTGACCGTCGGCGGCTTTGCCGTCATCGCTCACGGCGTGGTGCGTGCGACGGTCGACGTCGACATCGTCCCCTCGCCTGAGCCCTCCAACGCGCTCCGGATGAGCGAGGCGCTCGTGCGCCTCGATGCGCACCCCGCCGGCGAGCCCGAGCTCGCGGTCACCGCCGACCTGCTCGCCCGCGACGCGAACACGCGCTTCATCTCCCCCGCCGGCCAGATCGACGTGCTCGCTCGGTTGACCCCATGAACCGGAAGACGGCCGTCGGCCTTCTCGACGGACTCCACAAGGCGCAGAACGGGTTCTACGCGGGCGGCTCCGGCGCTGCCCTCCAGCAGCTCCTCGCTGCAAACGTCACCTGGACCGTCCCCGGCGACAACGCCATAGCCGGGACCTACCGTGGTCTCGAGGAGGTGCTCGAATACTTCCGTTGCCGACGAGACCTCGCCAATCAAACGTTTCAGATGAAGCGCAGAGACGTTCTGGTCGGCGACGGAGCCCGACTCGCCGCGCTCACCGACGGCTTCGCCACGATCCGCGACGTCGACCACCGGTGGTCCACGGTGGGCCTGTACGACGTCGTCGATCGAAGAATCGCGGCGTGCTGGCTGCTTCCGCTCGACCAGCACGCCTTTGACGCCATCTGGGCCGACTGAGCCATCGGGGAACATGCCCGTGTGAGCGGCGAAGTGGTCTGGATGCCGGGCAGCGTGCGCACCCAGATCCGTCTCGGCGGCGAGCGCACCGGCGGTGCATTCTGCCTGCTGATCGACGAGCCGCCGGCCGGTTGGTCGCTGCCAGGCCATCGCCATCTCGGTGAGTCCGAGACGATCCACGTCATCGAGGGCGAGTTCGAGATGTACATCGCTGGGGAGCGCTCGCTCCTGCGCCCCGGAGAAACGGCCCACATCCCCGTTGGCGTCGAACACAGCGGCGGCAACGTCGGCCACGGAACCGGTCGGCGGCTCGTGCTGTTTCATCCCGCGGGGGTGGAGGGCTTCTTCCGCGAGGTCGGAGCAGCGTCGCCGTCTGAGCCCGCCGACGTGTCAGCCGCGCTGGAGTCGGCCGAACGCCACGGTTGGGAGTTCATGTCCGCCGTAGCCGCTGAGACACAGGCGGCCGGGAAGCCTGTGATCCGGTTGGCGCGGGCTTCGGAGGAGGACGAGGTCCTTGTCCTCTGGGCGCGCGCGTACCACCGCGCGCCGTCTCCCCACACCGAGGACCGCGCCGCGGTGCGCCGTCTGGCCGACGGCCGCCTCCTGGTCGCCGAGCACAACGGACGAGTCGTCGGGACGGTGATCGCTGCATGGGATGGCTGGCGCGGCAACCTGTACCGCTTGGCGGTGGCGCCCGAGCACCGTCGCCAAGGGATCGCCCGGCAACTCGTCGCCGCCGGCGAGGCGCACCTGCGCGTCCGCGGCGCGCAAAGGCTCAGCGCGCTCGTCGCCCGCGACGATCCTGCAGCGCTCGCCCTGTGGACCGGGGTCGGCTACCGCGACGAGCCGCTCACCGGCCGCTTCGTCCGCGAGCTGTGATCGCCAGGCGCAGCCCCTCTCGAAGTGGAGCTAGCCGGGCTCGAACCGGCGACCTCCTGGGTGCGATCCAGGCGCTCTCCCATACTGAGCTATAGCCCCGCGACGACGCGCTCACAGAGGGTTGCGCGCGCCGGGCGCGAAGCAGTGTAGCCAGGGACTGATCTGCGCGCGGAGTACGCTCGCAACCCGCGGGGGCGGCCCACCATGAGCTTTCGGACGCGACTCACCCTCTTCTTCGTGCTTATCGTCGTGCTGACGATGGTGGCCGTCGGGGTCGTCGTCTTCCGGCTGATCGAGGACAGCCAGGCGGGGAAAGCCGACGCCCGGTCCGGCGCGTTCGCGAGCGACGCGATCCACCGCTATCGCGACGCCTCCGACCGCGCGCGGCTCGCGGCGGACCGCATCGCCGCCGACCCCCAGATCGCCGGAGGGCTAACCGCCTCCAACCCCGCTGCCCTGCGCCGGCGCGCGGTCGCCCTGCTCGGTCGCGAGCAGCTCGTGCGGCTCGAGATAACCCGTGGGGGGAGGAGCACCCTCCGCCTCGGCGATCCGGCCGCGGTCGCCGCCGCGGCCAAGTCGATCACCTTCGCCTCGGGCGCGCCGCCCGCGCGCGTGATTGCCGGGGCGCTCGACCCCAGGCGCTTCGCGCGCGAGCTGAGCGCGGAGGGGGTGGGCGTGGTCGTCCGGCGCGGCGCGCGCGTGGAGGCGAGCACGCTGCCGGGCGCATCGGGCCGGAACCTCCCGGGCCGGGGAGGGATCGAGCTGCGACACCATGCCTACCGCGTCGCCTCCTTCGACGCGCCCGACCCAGCGGGCCCTCCGATCCGGGTCTCCGTGCTGACCGACTCGCGCGCGACGAGCGCCCCCACGGGCTCCAGCCGAACGGTCGCCGTGGCGCTGCTCGTCGGCTTCCTCGCGCTCTCCCTCCTCTTCGCCCTGCTCGTCTCGCGGGCGCTGCAGGGACAGGTCACCCGGTTTCTAAAGGCCGCGCAGCGCCTGGGGAGCGGGGACTTCTCGACGCCCGTCCCCGCCGAGGGACGCGACGAGTTCGCCGCGCTCGGCCGGGAGTTCAACCGCATGTCGAGCGAGCTCGAGCGCCGCCTCGAGGAGCTGCGCCAGGAGCGCGCGCGCCTGCGCGAGTCGATCCGCCGCATAGGCGAGTCGTTCGCCTCGAACCTCGATCGGCGCGCGCTGCTCGAGCTGAGCATCCGCACCGCGGTCGACGCGGTGGGAGGCGCGGGCGGCCGCGCGACGGCGCGGCCCGAGGACGGCGGCCTCGTCGAGCAGGCGCGCATCGGCTCGCTCGAGGGTTTCGAGGAGGCGGTGCACGCCGCCGAGCGCGCGACGCTGCGCAGCGGCGACGCCGCGGAGGAAGCGGCGGACGATTCCCGCGCGCTGGCCATTCCGCTCGGCGCGGCGGACGGCGATCAGCGGCTGCAGGGCATCCTCACGGTGGTGCGGCGGGGGCCGTCGTTCGATGCCGAGGAGCGCGAGATCCTCTCCTCCCTCGCCGGGCAGGCGGCGGTCTCGCTCGAGAACGTCACGCTGCACGAGCACGTGCGCCGCCAGGCGATCACCGATGAGCTCACGGGCCTCTCCAACCACCGTCGCTTCCAGGAGGTGACGAGCATCGAGCTCGAGCGCGCGCGGCGCTTCGACCACGACGTCGGCCTCGTGCTCCTCGACGTCGACAACTTCAAGCGCGTGAACGACACCTACGGGCACCAGCAGGGAGACGCCGTCCTTCGCGCGGTCGCCCGCGTGCTGCGCGAGTCGTGCCGCGAGATCGAGGAGCCCGCCCGCTACGGGGGAGAGGAGCTCGCGGTCACGCTCCCCGAGACCGACCTGGAGGGCGCCTACCGGCTCGCCGAGCGCGTGCGCATCGCGATCGAGCAGCTCGAGGTACCGCTCGTCGACGGCCCCGGGCGCATCGCCGTGACCGCGTCGATCGGCGTCGCCTCCGCGCAAGAGGCCCGCAAGGAGGATCTGATCGAGGCCGCCGACCGAGCGCTCTACGAGGCCAAGCGCACGGGGAAGAACCGCACCGTCCGGGGCGACCTCGCGCCGGTCGGCGTGGGGAGCGCCGAGTAGGATCGGTTCCCGTGGACCAGCTCGGCGATGCCATACGGGAGCACCTCGAGCTCAAGCGCCGCCGCGGCGGCGATCCCGACGAGATCGCCGCCCAGGAGCGCGACGCGCTCGGCTCCACGCGCCGCGAGCCGGAGAGCACCGAGGAGCCCGAGGCCAACCTCGAGCCGGCAACCGACCTCGAGCCCGAGGCGACAGAGCCGCCGGCCATCGGGCAGGAGCCCGATCAGATGTAGCCGCGTGTCTGCGCCGCCTCGACGACGCGCTCGATTCCTACCTCGTAGGCGGCCACCCGCGGGGGCACGTCGTCCGAGCAGCGCTCCTTCACCTGCCGGTAGGCGCGGCGCATGACCCCCCCGAGCTTGTCGTTCACCTCCCGCTCGTCCCAGCGGAAGTGCTGGAGGTTCTGCACCCACTCGAAGTAGGAAACGACGACGCCGCCGGCGTTGGCCATCACGTCGGGGATGAGGAAGATCCCCTTGTCGTTGAGGATCTCGTCGGCCTTGGGGGTGGTCGGCGAGTTCGCCCCCTCGATCACGAGCTTGCACTTGAGCAGGTCGGCGTTGTCGGCGTGGATCATCCCGCCGAGGGCCGCGGGGATGAAGACCTCGCACTCGAGCTCCAAGAGCTCCTCCGCGCTGATCGACTCGACGCCCTCGCCCTCGAAGTCGTTGGACGTCCCCCCCTCCTGCAGGTGCTCGTACAGCGCCTTCGCGTCAATGCCCGCCTCGGACTGCAGGGAGCCGTTGGCGTCCGAGACGCCGACGATCCGGCACCCGAGCTCCTGCATGAGCCGGGCCGCCCAGGCGCCCACGTTGCCAAAGCCTTGGATCACGACCCGCGTCTCCTCGGCCCTGAGCCCGAGCTGCGGAGCGGCCTCGCGGAACATGTAGACGAGGCCGCGGCCGGTGGCCGACTCGCGCCCGTAGGAGCCCTCGAGCGCGATCGGCTTGCCCGTCACGCACGCCGGCGTGTGGCCGTGGGTCTTGCCGTACTCGTCCATCATCCACGCCATCACCTGCGAATTGGTGCCCACGTCGGGCGCGGGGATGTCGCGCGTGGGCCCGAGCACCTTGTCGATCTTCGACATGAACGAGCGCGTGATCGTCTGCAGCTCGTGACGCTCGACCTTGTCGGCCGGAGCGTTGATGCCGCCCTTGGCGCCCCCGAACGGGATGTTCACGATCGCGGTCTTCCACGTCATGAGCGCGGCCAGGGCGCGCACCTCGTCGAGGTCGACCTCGGGGTGGTAGCGCATGCCGCCCTTGTAGGGACCGCGGGCGCCGTTGTGCTGCACGCGGTAGCCCGAGTAGACGTGGATGCGCCCGTCGGCGAGCCTGACCGGAACCTGCACCTGCACCTCGCGATAGGCGGAGAGCATGACCGCGCGGATGTCGTCGGAGAGCTCGAGCCGGTCGGCGGCGCGGCCGAAGTAGTGGTGGACGATCTCCAGGTTGGAGACCTCGGCTGGCCTCGTGACCTTGTCGTCCCCCTGGTTGGCGGTGCGGGGAGACTTGTCGGGCGCCTGCCGCTCCCCCACGCCGTCGTCGGTCTGGGGCGTGGTCGTCGGCTTCTCGGCCGTGGCTGCGTCGTCGGTCATCGCCTCTCCCTTGGTCTGCGCAGTGCAGTCGCTCAGGCTCTCCTACCCCTGAGCGATCCGCGGCATGCTCGGCCGAGCCGCAACTTTCCTTCCCGGCGCGGGTCCGCTGGGCAAGGGACACCTACCACCGGAGGACGCACCATGAGAAGAATGCTCATCCTGGCCGTATCGGCCTTGGGAATCTTGGCGGCCGGGGCACTGACCCCGCTCGGCTCGGCGATCGGCGCCTCGAGCGCCACTCCCACCGCGACGACCGGCGACGCCACCAACGTGAGCCAGAACCTGGCCACGCTCAACGGCACTGTCAACCCGAACGGTACTGCGACCACCTACGTGTTCCAGTACGGCACCACGACGAACTACGGGAGCATGTCGTCGGCGGCGAGCGCCGGCGCGGGCACCGCGCCCGTCGCTGCGTCGCGCAACGTGACCGGCCTGACTCCGGGCACCACCTACCACTACCGGATCGTCGCGACGAACTCGCAAAACAAGAAGGCCTTCGGCCTCGACCGGACCTTCACGACCCAGACGACCCTCTCGCGCGTGGCGCTCTTCGGCCACACGGCCTTCACCTCGCCCTCGCACGTCCTCGGGGTTTTCGTCGGGTGCTTCGGAGCCAGCACGTGCTCCGGCAGCCTGACGATCACCGCCTCGGGCCGGGTGATCGCGCGTCGCTCGTCGTTCACGGCCACACCCAACAACGGCGGCATCGTGCACCTCTCGCTCAACCGCACGGGTCAGGTCCTGCTCTCCCGCGCGCGTGCCCATCACCTCCGCGCGACCGCGACCGTCAACGGCACCGCCGGCGCGGCCGGGTCGAACGCCAGCACGTCGATCACGATCGTCCCGTTCAGCTGAGCCTGAGCTGATCTCGAGTCGGTCGGGGCGGGGCGCCACGATGGCGCCCCGCCCCTAGACTCGCGCCCTGAGGGGCCATAGCTCAGCTGGGAGAGCGCCTGCTTTGCAAGCAGGAGGTCGCCGGTTCGATCCCGGCTGGCTCCACTCGCGAAGTCCCCGCCCCCCCACAGACGCGCGTGGGGCCCCGGGCAGAGGTGCTTGCCGGGCGGGCTACCCCCGGGTAGCTCCTGGGCTACCCGCGGGTAGCCCCTCGGGCAACCGGTGCCCGTGCGGCTCCGCGCGCATCGGCCAGACGGGGCGGCTTGGGATACTCAACCCGTGAGCGATCGCAACGTGCTGGGCGGCCCCCTCGAGTCCTGCGGCACCGACCCTCTCACCGGCTTCTACCGGGACGGGAGCTGTCGCACCGCGCCCGAGGATCGAGGCAGCCACACGATCTGCGCGGTGGTCACGGAGGAGTTCCTCGAGCACCAGCGCCGTCTGGGCAACGACCTGACGACCCCGGTCCCGCCCTACCGCTTCCCCGGCTTGGTGCCGGGCGACCGCTGGTGCGTGACGGCCCGGAACTGGCTGCGCGCCCACGAGGACGGAGCCGCCGCCTACGTGGTGCTTGCCTGCACCCACGAGCGCGCCCTCGACATAGCTCCCCTCCCCGTGCTCTCACAACACGCCGTCGACGTGCCGGCCTCTCCCGAAGCGCTCGGAGGCTAACCTGCGGTGTCGCTCGCACCGGGGCGGGAGCTCCGGCGCTGGCGACGGTACAGCACGCCCGTCACTCCGGCGAGCGCGACGACGAGCGCCCACGGGATGTACTTCCCGACCGAGCTCCCGCCGCCCGACTGGGCCAGCGGCGAGCTCGCGCCGAAGACCTGCTTGACCTGCTTGGAGGAGATCTCGAACGGCGTGCGGGCGCGGACGAGCTGGCCGCGGCCGTTGTCCACGGCGAGCTCGGCGGTGTAGTGACCCGGGCGCAGCGCGTGATGCAGCACCGGCACCGGGTAGAGGATCTCCGTGCGCGGAACGAAGGTGTCGAGCTTGGCGCGCGTCTGCTGGAGCACCCGGCCCGAGTTGTCGCGCAGGAGGACGGAGAGGGTCGGCTTGAGCAGCGTGTTGCCCGCGTTGCGCAGGCCGACGAGCACGGTCTGGTGCCCGCCGGGCGAGCCGCCGGCCCGGACGACGCCGGTGAGGGCCATCTGCGCCCTCCGCGGTCCGGGAATCTCCACCTGTACGGCGCTCACCGTGAGGTCGCGGATGCGGATGCGAAACGATCCGCGGCCGCGGCGCACCGGCCTGCCTCCCCCGAGCGTCTTGTTTTCGGCGACGATGGCCCCCGAGGTGGGTTCCGGGGTCCACGGAGCGCGGAACGCGGACACGCACGCTCACGAGCTCGGACCGGCCGGGGGCGAGACGGAGCTCGCGCCGCCCGAGCGACGTCCAGGCGCCGACGTCGCGCCGGGCCACCTCCGCTCCCTGGTACACGGCGCCGGTGCTCTGCCCCGTCGTCGCGTCGACCGCGTAGAGAAGCACGGAGCCGGTTCGGTGCCCGACGTTGACCACTTCGATGCGTCGGGTCAGGATCTGCCCCGGTCGGGCATGGAGTACGAAGTAGCGATGCGAGCCGGCCACTCCCTGGGGGTTGAGGCCGAACGAGGGACCGGCGGAGCGGGCGCCCGAGACGGCCGGGCAGAGCCCCAGCGCCAGCGCGAGGCCGCACAGCACGAGGGCCGCGCGGCGTGACGCCGCGCGGCCCGGGGCCGTGGAGTGCTGGGTTGCTCGGTTCATCGTCCGAGCGGGGGAAGGGTTACGGACCGGAGACCGCGGCGAGCGTGAGCGTGCTCGAGTAGGTGCCCGCGTCGCTGTTGGCGGGCACCGAGACGTTCACGCTCGGGGTGTTGGTGAACTTCCCCTTGCCGGTGCTCGTCGCCGCGTTGAAGTACTTCACCGCGGTGGGCGCGACCGTTGCGGCGGGAACGGCGACCGGGTAGGTGACGGAGTTGGTGGGGGCCGTGCACGTGGTGCCGGGGACGCAGGCGTTGGTCACGCCGGTGAGCGAGGAAGCGCCCGTCGAGAGGGTGCTCGGCGTGATGCCGCCGGTCGAGAACTGCGTGGAGGTGAGCGTCAGGTTCCACCCGGCGCCGGTGCCGCGGGAGTCGGTGACCGTGGAGGGCACGGTGTAGGTGCCCGTCTGGTCCGTGCCGTCCAGGGTGACGCCGAACGACGGCGTCGCGGTGGTCGTGAGGCTCAGCGAGCCTCCGCTGACGTTGGCGGTGGCGGTGGAGGTGGCCGCGGAGGCCGCGGCCGGGGCGCCGAGCGTGAGCAGGGCGGCGCTGAGGAAGCCCAGCGTCTGGGTGCGAAGTGACATCGAGACTCCTGCGGTTCGAGAGGGGTTGCGCGAGCGGGAGCTCGTCGCCTAGCCCCATAATCGGCCGCACCCGTGCCAACCTTGAACTCCCACGCCTACGGACCTCGCACGAGCGCAACGGTCATCGTGCTCGTGTAGGTGCCGCATCGGCGTTGGCCCGCACCGAGGTCTGGAGGTTCTCGGTCAGGTCGAAGACGCCCAGTCCGGTGTCTTCGCCGCGTTGAGAACCTTGACCGCGGCGGGCGGGGGAGAGCCGGCGGGGATGGGCACGGGCGGTGCCACCGTATTCGTCGGGTTGGTGCATGGGCCGACGGCGCACGTGTAGCCACTCGAGACGAGCGAGGTCGCGTCGGGGGCGAGCTGCGCGCCGCCCGCGCTCTTGATGGGCGTGGAGTCGATCGTGAGGTTCCAGCCGGTCTTGCCGTTCGCGCCCGCGTCCGTCTGGGTCACGCGCACGACGAGGGTCGAGACCCCGGTCTGGTCGGTTCCGTCGAGGGTGAGCCCGAAGCTCGGGCTGGCCTGTGTGGCGACGGAGAAGGCCGCCGGCGCCGGCGCGGGCGCCGCGAGGAGCCCCAGTGTGGTGAGGGCGAGGGCGGGGAGGGCTGCTCGGGGGAGCGACATGAGGGACGATGCGGAGGCGCGTCACAGGCGCCAGTTCGACGCGCGGCGAGCGCTTCCTGTCGCTCGGCCGTCGCCTTACCTCTTGCCAACTCACGCGTCGCCCATCGAAACCGCCGCCAGGATCCGTGCCCTCCTCGCCTTCTGAGCGCCGCCGCCGGCTCGTCGGCTGGAGCATGATCGCCTCGGCGACGCTCTCGCTCGCGACCGCGGTGATCCTCCCGGCCAACCGCTCCGACCTCGGCGACCAGGTCGCGAACGTCGCCGCCCATCCCGACCGGTTCATCGTCGCGAACCTGATCGCGCTCGTCTCGCTCGTCCTGCTCGTGCCCGCGCTGCTCGGCCTCGTGCACGTGCTGCGCGACCGGGCGCCCCGTCTCGCGCTCATCGGCGGGGCGCTGGCGCTGGCCGGGGTGATGCCGGTGGCCGTCCAGATCGCCCTCGGTCTCGTCGAGTGGCAGATGGTCAAGGGCGGCGCGGAGCGAGGGCCCATGGTCGCGCTGCTGCACCGGATCGAGTTCTCCCTGGGCTTCGTTCCCATCCTGCTCGCTGCTGCGCTGCCTGCGCTCGGGCTCTGCGTCCTCGGGGCCGGCCTGTGGCGCACCCGGCTCGCGCCCCGCTGGGTCGCTGGGCTGCTGGGCCTCGGGTCGGTGGCGCTCGACCTCGGCTTCGAGCTCACGAGCCTCTCCGTGCGCATCCTCGCGGCCGCACTCAGCCTGCTCGCGTTCGCCTACCTGGGCCGGACGGTGCGCGGGTGGAGCGCCGAGGAGTGGACCGGTGCGGCCGAGCGCTGAGGTGCCCTCACCGCAGCCGGCGCGCCGCCCGGAAGCCGGCGTCGAGCAGCCGGGTCGCCTGCGCGCCCGGGTCGGGCGAGTGGAGCAGCACGACCGCGAGTCGGGTGCGCCCCCGGTGCGCGGCGGCGACGAGGCAGCGTCCCGCCCGGTCGGTGAAGCCCGTCTTCACCCCGTCGGTCCCGGGGTAGCGCGCGAGCAGCAGCGGGTTGTTGTTGAAGAGCTCGAGGCGGCCCGTGCGGATGGGGAAGGGCAGGATCGCCTTGCGCTCGCGGACGATCCGCGCCAAGCGCGGCTGGGCCAGCAGCTCTCGGGTCAGCACCGCGAGGTCGGCGGCGCATGAGTGGTTGCCGCGGTCCTCGAAGCCGTCGGGAGAGGTGAAGTGGGTGCAGCGCAGGCGGAGCTTCCTCGCTTCGGCGTTCATGAGCCGCACGAAGGCGGGGATGCTCCCCGCGACGCGCCCGGCCAGCGCGCGGGCGGCGTCGTTGCCCGAGGGCAGCAGCAGGCCGGCGAGGATGGTCTCCACGTCGATCCGGCGCCCGAGCGGGAGCACGCCGACGGCCGAGCCCCGAAAGTTCAGCGCCTGGCGGGTGATGAGCACGCGGCCGCGTCGCGGCACGTGGGCGACCACGAGGATCGCCGTCATCATCTTCGTCACGCTGGCGATCGGGAGGACACGGTCGGGCCGGTAGGACCACAGCACCCGACCCGTGCGCACGTCGAAGAGGAGCCCGCTCCGTGGCGCTTGGCGCAGGTGCGGATCGACGCGCTCGCGCGCCGGCGCGGGCAGGGCGGCGTAGGGTCGGGGTACCGGCCGGTGCGCGAACGTGAGCGTCTTGCCGGCCGCCGCGCCGCCGGTGGCCGCGTGGTGAGGCGATGGCCCTCCCGCCGTTCCGCTCAGGACGGCGAGCAGGAGCACGAGGGCAGTTAACAGCGCCGCGCCGCCGACCGCCGGGCGAACCCCGCGCCGCTCGCGGCGCCGCCCTCCCTGGAGCAGGGTCGCCATTCCTAGTCGTCGGGCGGGTTGAGCAGCGCCCCGACGATCCCGAAGGAGAACAGCGCGAGCACGAGGATGGAGAAGCCGACGAGCACGTCGAAGCCGTGCTCGGCGATCACCCGGATGGTCAAAAAGGCGAAGACTCCGATGAAGAGCAGGGCGACGACGAGCACGACTTGGCGCATCAGGAGACCGTGACCCGCGGGGGCATGGGCTTGGCGCGCGCGATCGCACGGATGACGAGCAGGCCGAAGAGGAAGCCGCCGATGTGGGCGAAGTACGCCACGCCGCCCCCGCCGCCCGTGGGATCGGTGAGGTTGGTGGCCCCGAAGACCGCCTGCTGCACGAACCACAGCCCGAGGACCACGAGCGCGGGCAGCTCGAGCACGGTGAAGAAGATGACGAGGAAGATCACCGTCACCACCCGCGCGCGCGGGTAGAGCAGCACGTAGCCGCCGAGCACTGCGGCGATCGCCCCCGAGGCGCCGACCGTGGGCACCGCGGCGCCCGGGCCCACCAGGGTCTGCAGCGCGAGGGCCGCGACCCCTCCGAGCAGGTAGAAGGCGAGGAACTTCGCGCGGCCCATCGCGTCCTCGATGTTGTTGCCGAAGATCCACAGGAAGAGCATGTTGCCGGCGAGGTGGAGGATCGAGCCGTGCATGAACATCGAGGTGAGCACGGTGAGGTAGGTCGAGGGCTGGGGGTCGGCGGTCCCCGAGACACCGGGCTGACCCTCGCATGCCAGATGGCCGGCGGCGAGCTCGCAGTGCCGGCCCGGGTGGCTCAGCTCATAGGGGATCGCGCCGTAGTGCACGACGTTGGCGTTGCTCGGCCCGTGGAGGATCCCGCCCTTCTGGAAGAGGAAGTACATGAGCGTGTTGGCCACGATGAGGGCCACGGTCACGATCGGGAACCGGTCGGTCGGGATGTTGTCCTTGAGGGGGAACACGCGTCCTTCGGACCCTAGTGAAGCCAGAGCACGTAGCGTTCCACCGGGACGCGCTCCGGCGCGGGCCGCTCCTGGCGCGGTGAGCCGAGGTAGAGCAGGCCCAGCACCGTCTCCTCCGGCCCGACGCCCAGGGCGCCCCGCCCTGCCGGCTCGCGCAGCACCGCCGGAGTGCGCCAGTAGCCCGCGAGCCCCCGCGCGTGCGCGGCGAGGAGGACGATGTAGGCCGCGCAGGCCGTCGCGCACAGGTCCTCTTGATCCTGCACCGGATCGCCGCTGCGCAGCACGGAGACCGCCACGAGCGTCGGAGCCCGGTCGAGCTTGCCCGCCGCCTCCGGTCCGGCCGCCTCTTTGAGCGCCGCGAGCGCGTCCGCTCCCAGCACCCGGAAGCGCCACGGGTTCGTGAGGTTGTGGTTCGGCGCCCAGCGGGCGAGCTCGAGCAGCTCGGCGAGCGTGGCGGAGCCGACGGGCTCAGGGCCGTAGGCCTTGTGCGTCCGGCGGGTCCTGACCGCCTCCTCGAGCTCCATGCCTGGGGCCGGATCAGGTTGCGGGTGCGGCCGCGAGCGGCCCGACGCCGGGGCGGTCCTGGGGGACGTGCTGGTCGGCGTGGTAGCTCGAGCGCACGAGCGGGCCGGCGGCGATGTGGTCGAAGCCGAGGGCGTAGGCGGCCCGCTCGAGCGCGGCGAACTCCTCGGGGTGCCAGTAGCGGACGATCGGCAGGTGACGCTCGGTGGGCCGCAGGTACTGCCCCACGGTGAGCACCTGGACGCCGTGCTCGCGCAGCATCCCGAAGGCCTCGACCATCTCCTCGTGGGTCTCGCCGAGGCCGACCATGAGCCCGGACTTGGTGACGACCTCATCGCCGCCCATCTCCTTGGCGTTTCGCAGCACGCGGCAGGATCGCTCCCAGCGCGACCCGCGGCGCGCGACGGGATAGAGCCGGGGCACGACCTCGACGTTGTGGTTGAAGACGTCGGGGCGCTCGGCGATGACCTTGGCCAGCGGCATCTCGGCGCCGCGGAAGTCGGGGGTGAGGATCTCGACCTGGCACTCGGGAGCCTGGCGGCGGATCTGCCGGATCACCCCGACGAACGCGCTCGCGCCGTAGTCGGGCAGGTCGTCGCGGTCCACGGAGGTGATGACCGCGTGGCGCAGCCCCATCCGCGCCACCGAGCGCGCCACGCGGGCGGGCTCGAGCGGGTCGTTCCACGTCGGCTTGCCCGTCTTGACGTTGCAGAACCCGCAGCGCCGCGTGCAGGTGTCGCCGAGGATCATGAACGTCGCGGTGCCGCGCGACCAGCACTCGCCGACGTTCGGGCAGGCGGCCTCCTGACACACGGTGTGCAGGCCCTCGGCCCGGATGAGCTCGTCGAGCTCGCGGTAGCGCTCCCCGCCGGGCGCGGGGACCTTGAACCACGGCGGCTTGCGCCCGCGGAAGGGCTCGGTCTGGGCGCCGAGGACGCGCCGCACGTCCATCCCGCCCGGGTTGGCGCGCGAGCGGGTGACGTGCTCGCGCGGCTCCGTCGTGCTCACACGGGCAAGGGTATCGAGGCGCCGAGGGCGCTCTGCAGGTGCGCGGGGCTCACCCGGAGCGCCCGGCGCCCGTGCGCCTCGGCGAAGCGCTCGGCCATTCGCTCGCGAAACTCGGGTAGCGCGCCGGCACCTCCCCCGGTCTCCCGGATCACCGAGGTCATCCGCACCCCCTCGAGCCCGCACGGGACGACCCACTCGAAGGGCTGCAGGTCGTTCTCCACGTTGACCGCGAAGCCGTGCGTGGTGATCCCGCGCGAGACGTGCACGCCGATCGAGGCGATCTTGCGCTCGCCGACCCACACGCCGGTCAGACCCTCGCGCATCTGCGCGGCGACACCCGCGTCGGCCAGGGCGGCGATCATCGCCTGCTCCATCCGGCGCAGGAACTCCACCACGTCGCTCGTTCCCATGATCGGGTAGCCCACGAGCTGCCCCGGACCGTGGTAGGTGAGCTTGCCCCCGCGGTCGCTCTGGACCACGTCGATCCCCTGCCCGAGATACCACGCCTCTCCCATCGGGAGCTCGCTCTGATCCGAGCGACGCCCGCGCGTGTAGACCGCCGGATGCTCGAGGAGCAGCAGCAGGTCGGGCAGCGCGCCCGCCTGGCGCGCCGCGCGCAGCGCCTCCTGCAGTGCGGTGGCGGCGCGATACTCGACTGGGCCGAGGCGGCAGGTCCAGAGCTCGGCGGGCGCATCCATCCCCACCATTGTCTCAAGGCCGGGCCCGCGCGTCACTACCCTTCGCGAGCGATGGAGCGGATGTGGCTCTCGCGGCTGCGCTGGCGGATGCGCGGAGCCTGGCTCTGGCCCGGCTTTGCGCTGTTCACGCTGCTCGACGGCCTGCTCATCCACCTCTGGCCGCTCTCGGGGGAGCGCACTGGGATGGCGCCTGCGCTGCTGCTCTCGGGCTTTCTCAACCTGGCCGCGGTCGCCCTGCTCGGACCGCTGCTCGGGCGCCTCGTGCGCTCGCGCCGGCGCGACCTTCCGCGCGTGGTGGCCTTCGACTACGCCGGCACCGCGTTGCTCGGAGGGGTCGCGGCCGCCATCCTCGCCGTCGCCGTGCACCATCACGGCGCCGTGGTGCGCGAGGCGCGCGCCTCGCGGCTCGCGGTGGGCCTGGCCCACGAGTACGTGCTGACGCGGGCGCCGGTGGCCTACCGCGCCAACGCGGCGCAGGCGGACACGATCCGGGTGGTCGGCGGCCAGCTCTATCGCACGTGCGTGCCCGCGCGCGACGGCGAGCGACCGCTGTGCGTGCTCGTCCACCTCGACACGAAGGAGCCGACGATCGTGCTCAACGGGCACGAGCCGAACGCGAGCTGGGCGCCGCGCGGCGGGTATTAGTGGTCGGGGCTACCCGGGGGTACCACATGCGGTACCCGGGGGTAGCCTCAGCGGCAAACACCTCCGTCCCCCGAACCCGACCGGTTCGAGGGGGATCAATCGTTTGGACTACCGCGCCGCCCACGCGCTACAGCGCGAGCGCGACCGGGTGCTCGAGCAGCTCGCGGATGCGGCCGAGGAACTTCGCCGCGTCGGCGCCGTAGAGGATGCGGTGGTCGCAGGCGAGGGTGACGTTCATCCGCCGGCCGGGGACGATCTCCCCGTCGCTCACGACCGGCACCTCGCGGATCGCGCCGACCGCGAGGATCGCCGCCTGCGGCGGGTTGATCACCGCGGTGAAGTCGCTCACCCCGAACATCCCGAGGTTCGAGACCGTGAACGTGCCGCCCGAGAGCTCGGGCGGGGTGATCGAGCGCTCGCGCACGCGCTCGGCCAGCCCCCGCGTCTCGCGGGCGATCTCGCCGAGCGAGCGGCGGTCGGCGTCGAAGACGGTGGGCACGAC
>JAABUL010002611.1_pt1 | contig 29336 bp, 34 predicted proteins | sample 5559151 | NCBI WGS metagenome assembly JAABUL01 (sample SAMN10711876, study PRJNA513368) | rock metagenome | isolation source: Antarctica rocks | place: Antarctica: Victoria Land, Pudding Butte sud
GGGTTTCAAGGGGGGTTTCAGGGGGGGTATAGTGGTGGGGGGGAGGGCGGGTTGAGGAGGTAGTGCTCTGAGACTCGGTTGAGGGGGTTGGTGGAGGCGTGGAAGGGGAGGCCGGTGAAGGCGCTGCGGGGGAGGCGGAGTGTGAGGGCGCTGAGGGAAATGGAGAGGAGAAGCTCGAAGACGAGTGAGTACCTCCTCACGCTCGATGGGGCACTTGAGAAGGAGACGATTGAACGAGAGGTTTCTGTTGGTGGGGCATGGAAGGCTGTGCTTAGGTTCAAGGATGGGGTTGTTGGGTTGAGGCCGCGGGCACATACTGATCCTCCGAGGCTTGAGACTTCACGGGAGGACATGAAGGAGGAATGAAGGAATGGGTGTACTGATATATTCTGGTCTTCGGCGACAGGCAGGCTTGCCGACTGCGGCTGCAGGATTCTTTAGGACGGGATAGGATATGGTGGTCAATAGATGATAATGCGTAATGGTAATGATGTCTACATAGGCCACAATTCTCTAAATTGTCTTGGTTGGGAAGTCGACTTTCCACTGCGGGCGGGGCAATTCGACTGTCGAGAGGGCGATGCGACTATCGAGAGGGCGACTTAGGTCTAGACAGGGTGACTCGGTTTGGGACGGTGCTAGTCGACGAGTGGTAGGGCGAGTCTGCCATCGAAGGGGCGAGTTTGCTATCGATGGGGCAAGTTTGGTAGCGCGAGGGCGAATTCGCTGACCATGGGGGGAGTCTGCTATCGAGGGAGCGAGTCTGCCTCCGATGGGGCGGATTTGGTAGAGCGAGGGCGAATTCGCTGGCTATGGGGCGAGTCTCACTGTGCTAGTGCTAGCCAGTGATTTGCTATATAGGGAACCACCATCAACGTGGTAGAAGCTGCGCTAGAATCGTTTAGACTTGGCCCCTTCACCCTTGCAAAGGCAACACATGCTGTACCAAAGCAGTCTGCCTACACAACGGACACATCGGCTGCTCCCTCAACCAATCCGTCACACATGTCCAACAGAACACGTGCCCGCAGGTCGTGACAGAGGGATCTTTCATCGCCTCCAAGCAGAGCGTGCATTTCCGCTGCTGCTTGCTCTCGATCCAGTGCATCACCTCCGCATCATCCAGGTCGTAGCGATGCGGTTGCGGAACAGGCGTATGCGTGATCCGCGCCATGTGATCGCGCTGGTTCGCTGGGTCGGAACCGTGGTGCGTTTCGAAGAGCAGGGGAGCGGAGATGGATTCGTCGGTGCTGATTTCGACTCCGCCGTCGATGACTGCTGTTCCGCCTGCAGCGCCGGAGGCGTTGGAGGGGAGGTTTGTGGTCTGCACGGTGCGGACGGTGTCTTGGAGGTGGATGTAGCCTTGCACGATCATCTGCAATGTGAGCAAGACGCCGAGGACTTCGTAGCCGACGCGCTGGTTGGAAGGAGTGAGTTTGCGGGTGAAGATGTAGCGGAGGCCTGCGAGACGTTTGGAGAGGCTGTAGTAGGCGCCAGAGAAGTAGAAGATCGCGAGGGAGAGGGCGTAGACTGGGGATGGGGAGGTGATGGCGTCCAGGTGTTTGAGGATGTATTCTTGCACGTGGAAAGCGGTTCCGGGGCGTTGCTTGCTCCGGCTTGGGGAGGAGGCGCGGCGGCTGTGCTGCCGTTGGAGGTTCGATTCGAGTTTTGCGCGGATGCGGCGGCGAAACGCTGGCAGGAAGCGGGTAAGGAGGTAGGGGAGGAGCACGCTTGAGAGGATGTAGGTGGACCGGCGGAGAATAGAGGGTAAGCTGTGGGAATTGTCCTCGACCTGGACGATGTCGGTGTACTCCTCGCCCAGAGTGCGATTGCCCACGAAAGTGGTCAGGCCTAGATAGAGCAGTTCCGTGAAAGTCCTGGCTTCGGCGTTCCAGCTATGCGCAGTCCGGGCGCCGTATAGAGATCGGATGACGGTTTCTAGTCGAGACAGTAGAACAGATTGGAAGTACGCGTCTTTTTGATGCGCGCGGATGATGTCTGGTGCCGCCGCCCATGGATATGCGAAAGCCTGGTCCGTCGCGCCTAGGCCGATGTTGCCTGTGTCACGCACGTAGTCTGACATCTCGTCGGTCACCTTGAGGAGTCTGGATGTCACTTCTGATTTCAGTGATCTCTGGCGGCGTGAGCGTGGGCGGACCATTCTCTGGACATCAGGAGGGATGTAGAAGCACGAATGTCCTTGAAGTCGAGATGGAGTTCGAGCCTCGGCTCGCTAACAACCCTAACCCTATACGTTGGCAGCACATGAAGACGGTATACTTACATGTATGAACACGAATGAATCGTGATCGTCACGGTGTCATAAGATACATGATGTATGGGAGAAATACACCGTCAGGTGGCTGCATGTCCATACCATAATCATGAAGCTCGCTAAGATACAAAACTAAATCAAATCAAACAACACCATCCACATTATTGCCCCACGAGCGGTCCCGTAACTTGTCTGACGAACGGCAGCCTTCTCCCAGGTAGATCCGCATCGTGCCTGCTCATCTCATTCGACGGCCGTGTAACGACGATCCGATGCTTAGACTGCTCAAGCTCATGTCCCTCATCCTCATCCAAGTCCCATTGATCTTTCTCCTCATCGTCACTGCCAGGTACGGACTTGTACCCTGGCATTGGGTGCTGCCACCATTTCACCCACTGCATCTTCGACCGCGCTCGCGCCTGGAACAAGAAGTACCCAGCCGCTACGGAGATGGCGCAGCACATGAAGCCCAACGTGAATGCCACGATAGGGTAGCCGAACCAACCCAGCTTTTTGAGGATAAGACTGTCGGCGACAGTGTCACTGACGGCGGTCAAGGAATGGTCCGCGAGCCACTTCGCCTCATCTGCCACGGACAGAGTCTCCAATTGCCGTGGCGGAATCGTCTTGATGATGTTCGATTTTCCAATCTCCTTGCCGTCGGCATCGAGCGCAACTAGCCTGACGTACTTCGCATACCCTCTCCACGAAAGCACCGTCTCGAAGCCTTGACGGAAAGACGTAGCGATGAGCTCAGTCTCGTCTCCAGAAGGTGCCGTGTGCAGCAGATTCCAGCTCTTGGTCTCCGTATCACCGTTCCAGCTCACGTAGACCATGGTGCTCATGCCTTGGTCACCAAAGTCCATAGCAGCGGAATGCACAACTGGTGGCGCGGACGGCTTGCCGACCCACGGTAGTTTGTAGGCGCGGTAGGTGTTGGCTGCCTCGTGCTTGGCTTCCGCGTACATCAGAAGTCGTCCGTCTGGCGCGTGCTCCGAGTGTACGGACCGGTAGGTCCAGCCCACGAACACGTTCTCATTGGGCAGAATCGACACGCTGCCTCGCGATGTGGTGAACTCGCCAAGTGGGTGCTGGAAGCGGGCCACGAGATCAACCTTCATCGTTTCGATGTTCAATGCGAGGTACAGACCCCAGGACGAGTCGCTGCTGGGCTTCTCGTACTTGCTGTGGCCATGTCCAGCTGCGTTGTTCATCAAGGTGATGAGCTGGTGCGTTTCATTCTGGCTGTGGAAGCGCACGTGATGCTGTCTCGTGAACTTCGTTCGGAAGTCTGGGAACTCGAAGTCGCTGTTCCTACCGCCGAGTTTCCAGACGATCTTTCCGTCCTTGTGCGAGATCTTGTAAACCGTGTCGGTGTGTCTGGCCGAGATCAGGTAGTCGCCGTCGGTGAATTTGTCAACCGCATTGAAGTGCAGAATGTCCCAGCCATCGTGAGGATCTGTGCACATCTCTTCGAACGACGCTTCGAGCTTGGTGCTCTCGTTCAGCGGGATGTGACCCAGCGCGTTCCACTTGAACACATTGATGCGAGTGTCCATATTCAGCTCTCGAAACCCTTGCCAACCGACATTGCAAGGCCCACTGTAGTCTCCAATATCAACCTGATAATCCTCGCCAGTCTTCTGCGTCATGAACAGCGCACGATGGCCATTGTCTCTGACAGTGAAGTCATGCATATTGGCATCCGCCAGGCTGCCACGCATATCCACCCTCTCATGTATATTGTATGTGTTGTCCAATATGACTCCCCCCTCATGTATATCGTCCGTCTTGACCAGAGTCATCATAAGCTGATCGTTGACCATCGCGGTCTTGAAGTCGTGTGTGTTTCGGTGGTCGAACATTGGCGCGCCGCTCCATATGAGCTCACCGGTCTGGTCGTATATATGTGGTCCGTTCCATAGTGGATATGAGACCTGCCCGAGGTTTGCGTAGGGTGCCAGAAACCAATATCCAGGTGCCAGAGCATCTTCGTCGAGGATCTTGATGTTCCATCGAGGGGCACCAATATCTGGTCTGGTCACGTACTTGAAGAAGGACCCACCGCCACTTGCAGACTTGTCTTCGCCATGCCCAGTACCATTAGGTTTGGCGGCTCGGGGAGCAATGTCTTGTGCTAAGCCAAGAGATTCCGCTTGGGTACGGCAGGAGAAGCAGAGGCCGAGAAGGAATGAAGCCGTGCAGGCTGGTCTTGAATGGAACGCAACCATGGTGTGCGGAAAGGAATGGAACGCTCAACGAGCAATAACGAGAAACTGCGCGGAAACGAAGGCGGTAGGAGAACAGAAGAGGCTCACTTACAGGAGGCAGAATGGACAGGAATGGCTGCATACTGAAGAGCCATGGCTCGCCCTGCCAAGTCATCACCAACGGCCCCCGCGTCCGTTATCATCCACAGAGGCTGTTTGTGTCAGGGTAGCCGGTATGAAAGTGGATTCGGCTCGCAGATTCCGTGTCGTGAGATGTGCTGAGGTTGGAAAGGGGCAGCGCCAAAAAACGTGCAGCTAGCGCCGCATAAAGCTTAGTGCAACCAAATCACGTTGTACCACGCGCATATTATCTGGTCCAGTTTCTGCCGCTGTCAAAGAAGTCTGGTTCGTGAGTCGGTTTCCCACGATGCAGATGCTGCGCTGCTGTACCAGGAATGTGCATCGCATGGGATGATGCACTCCGGCGACGTTGCTCGGTCCAGCCAGGGTTCCACCAGCGGCGCACATGGCTAGCTGAGGTGAGCCTCCTGACTCTGAACTCCCAGGACTAGGGTTGGTGGCAGCGCCTTGGTCCAACTTGCTCGTGTTGCACTTCGCAGGAAGGCCGCTTGCCGATGATGGCCTGATGAGCATGGAGCTTCTCACTCCTGCTGGAGGATCTCACGTGGTGCTGATTGGTGCATCGAGGAATGCAAGATGAGTGCCTCCAGAAGGCAATGGTCGTAGGCTGTGGACGGGATCAGGTCGAGGAAGCGGGTGCGGTCGAAGAGAAGATCTCGGGGAGTAGCAAGCTTAAGTATACCCGAGGGACGCGTATACGTACTTATAGATCCGTCCACGAGGGACTTCTTGCAGCCTTGTTGAATCACATCATCGGGAGGCTTGCGAGCGTGCGTGGCCTGCTGGATACGAATTGTGCATTGACCTGTGATGAGAGCAAGGGAGGTAGTCGCTTGCTGTATAAACTAACGCCCTAGTGCTCCACGTTACTACTATTACTGATGTTTATTACTATGTTGAAGGACATCGAGATCATGAACTGTGAGGTTGATCGATTGTCTTTGCTTCCGTTCGCTACCGAGTCTACGAGCAGGCATAATTTAAGCGATATAGTCCTAACTGCAGAAGCTGATTCTGGTAACCATGTGGTTGTTCAGCTGTGCTTGCATGCTTCGGGGAACGAACAGACCGCGCGACGTTACAGAAACATCACACATCAACTTTGAGGAGCTATGTTTCGCACCGAGCCTTCCTCGCCGATGCAGCAGTGCTGTCATATGCCACCCCCGATGCTGCTGATGTCCCTGCCATAAGGCCATCCTTCAGCCAAGCATAACAACCGCAACATGCAGAAAGCCGTCCGGGTACGCAGCAGCTTTCCCCAATTCCTCGAAATTGGCAGCCAGCGGCACCACCGTCCCATGCAAAACCGGCTGAGCCAGAAGCGGGTTCCTCCTACTAGGAAAGATGGCCGGCAATATGCTGTTGAGAGCCGTCCCCATAGTCTGCGGCTGCTTGGAGGCAAGCTGAAGTGGTACCAGCGACTGCACGACGCGGATGTGACCAGCCTTGGTCTCCTCGGTGATAGTCTCCGATGCTGTCTGGCCGGCAGACGTGGGAAGGTATATCTTCATTGGCACGTGACGGAGCTCCATCCCTGGCGGGTATAGGAGTTTATTGTTGATGCTGTTGAAGAGTGTGAGGTCGTCTGTATGCCCGTGTTAGCTAGGTACGTTACATCGGAAGCGATGAGGACCCACGAGTCTGCACTGCTCGCCACAAATTGTCGGAGTCATCTTTGCCCAACGACATTACCGTCCTCGCTGTGCCGTTCCTGATGTAGTCGGCTTCCTTCACACCGTTGATGTATGAGTCCAGTAATGCTCTGCCATCAGCATCTAGCTGAATAAGTTGGTCATCGGGATAGTCTGTGTAGTGAACCTCAAGCCGCCAGGGCAGTGGCGACGTACGAGAAGCAGACTCCACTGTAGCTGGTGATGGTTCTCCTGCCCCGTCGAGACTTATTGGTTCCGCGCCCGAGAAGAGGTCGTAGAGCAAGCCCAGCGGGTAATGCCACTTCAGAGGCACATCCTCGAAGGAGAGCCAGGCATCGTGTGGCTGAAGTTCCGGGTTGATGAGGTTTGGCGAGAGGAATGCATGCAACCTGGGAAGGAGAAAGGCTAGGTATGACAGTCTAGAACACTGTACTAGATATGGCTCCGAGTCATCGTAGGTACGGCAGTCTGAGGCTGCGAGGCGGATCTCGAGTGGTATGCTGCCGCTCCATATCTTCTTCTGAAGGTCGGCGAGTCGACTTGCAGACGCGGGCATCACCGGCTACAATTTCGGACGGCAAGATCTTCTCCAGTGTACTCGAGGTTGGTCATTTTGCATTTGGGTAAGTCGAGATAAGGGTAGTAGTAGAAGTGATGTTGAACATGCATGTGAATGTTGCCTCGTCGTGCCTGAGGTGTCAAGAATCAAGAGCTTGGACTTTCTCTACCATCCAGATAGCAACAACGACTTGCAAGACCAACGACCACGACAATGTCAAGATAATAACAACTAACTGCCACAAACACCACGACCATGGCGAACCCTCTCCTCGAGGCGCCCACCAACTCTTCGCCCGCCACCGCAATCGATCTCTCACAAAAGGCCTCGACCTTCATCAACTCGCAATCGTCCTGGCTCTCAGCAATCCCCTACCCTCTCAGCCTCTTCATCAACACCGAATCGCAAGAGAAGTGGCAGACATACGAGAACCTCTTCCTGGCCTGCTTACGCACTGGCGACGACAACACCGCCTACGCCTGCCTCGAATCCCTCACCAATCGCTTCGGCAAAGGCAATGATCGCATCCTCGGGCTGCAAGGTCTGTACAAGGAGTCAACGGCGAAGAACGACAGCGAGCTCGCAGAGGTGCTGAAGGAGTACGAGGAGATCCTCAAGAACGATCCTACCATCTTCTCTATCCGGAAGCGGAGAGCGGCTGTGCTCAGGAGCATGGGACGGACGAGCGATGCGGTTACGGCTTTGACAAACTTGCTTGATCAGAGTCCCACGGATGCTGAAGCGTGGTCGGAACTGGCGGATTTGTACTTGATGCTGGGCTCTTACGAGCAGGCGATCTTCTGTTTGGAGGAGGTGGTGCTCGTTATGCCGAATTCGTGGAACATGCAGGCACGGACAGGGGAGGTCCTCTATTTGTCTTCAGAGAAGCTGGAAGGTGCGGATCAGCTTAGATTGCTCTCTGAGAGCATGAGGAGATATTGCAGAAGCTTGGAACTTTGCGACGACTACTTGAGAGGGTACTATGGGTTGAAGCTGGTGTGTCATATCCTTGCTTCGTTAACGTTACGCCTTTACTCTCCTGCTAACGTGTTCTGCAGACTACGGACCGCCTTCTCGAACTCCTTTCCACCGGCAAGAAATCGCAGCAGAGCAGCTCGGATCCCGTCAAAGGAGACCTCGCGCCTCCTTCAATTGATGCCGTCAAGAAGCTTAACGAACTAGCTACATCCAAGCTTACGGAGATCGTGCGACGGAGTAAATCAGGCGAGAAGGGTTGGGATGGCTACAGCGAGGCCGAAATCATTGCGGCTCGGGAGCTGTTAGATAGAGGCACCCAGAAGATAGAGCGATGAGCCATCCTGTACTCCGCACCCCGACTGTCTTTGGGTCCAAAAAGTGAGGCACACAATTTCTGCGACCGCTCGAAATGGAAAGCACTGGGCCAGAATAATGCCACTGCAAGACGCCTGATCCTGCGGTGCGGTGGACCTCACCTCTTCAGACCCCTCAATGCCACCCGTTTCCATCGCCTCCTTCATCCAATCATCAAGATATCCTCCAACCACTTTTCTAAATCGTATCATTGAGTTCTGGCGGAATCTGTCATTGATGACCAGATGCAATCCAACCACAGCCGCAAACGCTCATCAGCCTGGATCGAACAAGACGAAAATGAGAACGTATCTCTCGCGTATGCACCAGTCAACTTGATCGATCTACCAGCCAAGCGCCTCCAGAACCGACAAGGCGCGCCTGTCCATGCGAAACGCTTACTGAAATACGATGCTCAGAAGTTGTTGAGCAACCTAGCATTCACAAGCTTTTATGTGACGGCCAACTTCCATAACTTCAATCCCACAGCATCGTATATCACCCTGTGCATGGTGTCGGAACAGAATGGACTGTATCAGGCGCTATGGTACCGTCTTCCCTCTGCCAACACCCTTTGCGTCGACAAGAACATGGCTGACGAGCCAGCAGCCACATCCTCCCATCCCTCTACCACGCCTCACCCACCCTGCAGGCGTTGGCGATCACAGCAGGCTACATCACTCCCAACTCAACACCTGATCAGGCACTCTTGCGGATCCTGCCTTTGATCACCACGGCTTGTGTAGATGCGACTGTGGTAGAGGAGTTCGCAAGCTTCCGTAGAGATGTTGGAGGGCCAGAAGGCTGCATCACTGTCATCAGTCCGGATGGGACGTGTGTCTGGACCAGTGCGGAGTCGTTCCCTCCTGGTGTGAACTCGGACGAGGATGTGGAGAGCCTCCGATGGCAGATTTTGCATGCGTTGGAGGGGAAAGGGAAGGGGGATGTGGCGATGGGGGAGGGGTGAGCGGATGGCATTCCGTGGTAGGATTGTGGTGCTCGAAGACCAACCCATGCTGCAGCGTTTTCGAGCAGACGTGGTCTACCTGCGCTGGCATAGCTAAGCTTTGCAAGATGCCACATGCAAGTTTGCACCTAAGAAGGAATTGTAAGACGTGAGATGAAACGATCCGTCCATGTTGTGCTGAATGATGAAGGGTGAAGTCTGTGTCTTCACGAGCTGCCTATCTGTGCTCGCCATCCTTCTCTTCATGCTCATGTAGGATGCTCATGTAGGTTAGTCAATGCTACCAATACCTTTGAAACCTTCAAATCAATCGTCAATACTCCGTCGCCAATCCTGCTTCCGCTGTGTCCTACAGCGTTCTGTTGATGCCCATGACCGCCGCCTGCCTAATCCCCCTCATCCAACTCCGAAACTCAGACCACAATCGCTGGGGTTACCAGCTGATGAACCATGCAGGGAGAGACTCTTCGCTATCTAGCAGAACTGATGGAGTATCAATGCTATCTTGCGGTGGCGATGACTGATAAGCATCTGCAGAAGCAGCCAATGCTCCGTTTCCGTTGGAATGCTCGCCATCTGTTTCGATCGGAGTCAACGAGTCCACTTGTTCTGACGAAATGCCTTCAGTTTCGTCCAGCTTAACGCGAGCGGCTTCCCTTTTCTGCGCAGAAAGAGATGAATCTCTGATATCCACTTGAGGTATTTTGACCCCTGATCACATTGTCAGCCAAAGAGGTAAGACTAGCAATCTCCAAATGATGCAGCAGCTCGATATCGAGCGGGACGAAGTTATGATTTGGTGTCTGCTGGGGCTGGTGTGGTGCTGCATATGTTTCGTGAATCGTTGTACTCATTCCGCATCGTCGTCGTCGGCCTCTTGCTTAGCCTCTTTACGGATGGGTATCTTGATACCTTGCTGCGCAAACTTCTTGCTGAGAGGCGTGCTCTCTATGACACCCGGGAACTTCTTGGCGGAGAAGACCTGGAACTTGTCGGAGAAAACGTACGCCAGGACGGGAGCCCTCAGCTTGTTCAAGCCTTGGTTATCGCCGAGACCAACGTCGATGAAGCTCATTCGTAGTCTGGTAATGGATCAGTGACAATTCGGAATTTGCGGTCTGACGATGTACTCACCTGAACATCCCCTCCGTCCTGACCGACAAGTCCTGCAAGACAAACCACCAGCCGAGTACGTCCTTGTCATCCGTCAACGATGAAGCGTTGACAGTCAGACTTCCAATGAGGTTTCTCGTGAACATCGTATGATCAGCTGTGCGCTGTGGCGGCGGCGGTGGCGGGCCATATGGAGAGGGAGCCGCGTAGCCTCCTCCCGGCATGTTCTGGACGTAGTGTGTCGGTGCGTAGTACCCCGGAACTCCACTAGAGAAACCTGGGTACACCGGACCCGGTATAGACTGACGGCCCATGGCCATGGGGTTGTTATACCCAGGCGGCTGGCTGTACATCGATTGGCCGTATGCTGGCTGGGGCTCATTTCTTTGCCCGTGGTACATCGGTGTATACTCGTTCTCTCGTTCGACCGTCGGTGGGAAGGACGTCAGACTGGCGGTGCTGATGCTGACGGCGGGATGAGCAGAGCTAGAGCGCACGATGTTGACTTCACGAGTCGCGGTATCGTCCCAAAGATCCACTTGGAGCACAAAGAACGTGCCATTGATTTCGTCGGGTGAGATGAGCTTGCCTGTGCTCAATTCTGTGATGATCAAGCGTACGCAGGGCGGCGGGGTGATAGGACGTCGGTCCTTGTCGCCAAACCCACACATGCGTGCCCGCTGTGGTTGTTGCGTGACCTCGAGCTCGAACTTGTATTTGCCATTGTTGCCCGCCAACGATTTTGGCATTCCATCTTGACTGGACTGGCTTGGGGAGGCGATTTGCTGTCTCGCGTTGGGGTGGTATAGAGGGGACTGAGGGAGGCCGCTTTGACCCATCATGCCCGGTGCTGGAGGAGGAGCCATTGGGATCGGAGCACCACCTCCTGCATACATTGGTGGGAGCTGATTGGGCTGATATTGCTGCCGCTGCTGTGGCTGCCCATGATGGCCGAGGCCATACGGGTTGGGTTGGTAGGGGTTCATGTCGCCCTCCTCGAGGTGCCCGTTTGTGGAGGTTGAGTGGTACTGTCTGGAGTCTGAGTGGACACCGTTGGTATGGGAATGGTGCGAATCCGGAGGATAAGCGTGCGAATTGTTGTACATCGGTTGTATAGGCTGCACTTCCATGGTGCCTGCTTGAACACTCGGTGCTAGGTCCCGATATCGTGCGTCGGGAAGGTGCAGGTCGTTCTCGCTCTATTATAAGGTGGCCCTCAGCTGGCAAGAGCGGGACCGAAACACCTAAGGCGCTGCGAAGGTAATGTGTACCCTCTCGAGCAATGGGGACCTCCACTTCTTTCAGCGAAAACATCCATGCTCATGCGCCATTGCGACTCGATGGACCACAGATTGACAGGTATAGATCATCCACTGTCTTGGTGCCGAATCGGATATTTCGTAAAGAACGTGTATTCCCAGAAACAGGATGCGGGCGCTCGTCGTGGTGGGTGGTACGAAAAGTGGTGCTTTGTTGTCGCAGCCAGTCAGTTCTCGCATGAAGGTCCGATATCGTACAACTGTGGTCTGGATTTGAAACTTCAGTTCAACAGCCTCTCGTCCGAAAGGAATTGTCAGGGAAGGACTCGAATTGCACCTTGGATCGGGATGGAAAAGTAGGAAAGACAGGCGCGGGATGTGGAATGCGGATGGAACAAGACCAGGAACTTGGGATCCCGACTGGGTTATATGAACATGTCTGACGATGAACCAGGGTGGGCTGCAGTGGATACAGTCACTACGGAAGCCACAAAACGTCAGCAAACTGTTTGTCGACAACGATCGCGGTAGTTGCACACGATGCATCGAGCTCGCGGTGGGCAACTTTTAGCTCTGCTCTACCTTAGTCTATCGACGCGCCGGCAGGCGGGCCTCCCGCATCGCTCACACAGATCGCTGGGTTATCGGAGCTGTCGGGGTCGTGTCCGCCCGTGCTATAGTGTCCGCCGTGGAGAGACACGTCGCGCGGCTGCAGATAGTGCAGATCTGAAGCGAGGGACTTCTGTTGTCTAATATTTGGAAGCACGTCCGGTCTGTAAGCCTTGGGTGCACTTGATCTGTGCTTGGAGGGGTTCGAAGGATGCGAGATTGTACGACACGAAACAATGAAATCTCGACATTTGGGAGCCGCCTTGATACCGCCGATTTGAACGAAAGCGCCTCCAGCCGCTCCTACGGATTCGTGAGGCGCCAGCAGACTGGAACGGACCCACCACGTCGGTTCACTCTAAAGCCACCATACCAGCCAGGAAAGGCAGCTCGCGTAGAGCGGTCGTACATCCGCCCTTGGCCGCAGCGGCTGGAGAATCTGGCAGTTACCGGTAGAATGTGCATTGGTTGCGCTTCGCCCGCGCCTGCAGGGATATGCAGCTAGCGATTGCACGAAGTTTGACGACCAACAAAGAACGACACCCGGTCTCGAACATGTCAGACTCGGGGTTCGCGTAACCGTAGGTTGTCTAATCTTGTGGGGTTGAACGCTTCCATTGAAGCAAGGCGCCACAGAAGAAGCGCGACATCGTTGGTGCATATATCAGCGCTTCGGTGCGGGTTAGCACGAGACTACCGAGACCACTACCTACTAGAAGATAGTGATGACGGGCGGCGGATGTCGGCGTTTGCAGAATTACATCGTCAAGCTCTGCAGTGGTCGAAACATGGTTCGACGACGCCATCGACGTGTGTGGGCTGCTGCATCGTCGAGCGATTTCGAAAGTGGCGGCGGAGCGCTGGCAAGGTGTTGCAGCTTGCTCCCGGTCAGTGGCCAAGCGTGCAGCCCTGGATGCTGCTGTAGCATCGTCTTAAGCCATACCAAACCGGAGATGGGTAGGTCCGCAGGTTGCAACGAGTGAAATGTGTTCGAAATGTGTATTTCGCGATATGTGAACCTCAGGCATCAGCTCCTCCACCTTAAAATGACGTAGGTTGGTTGATTCAAGTTCCTAAGAATCGGCCAGCTGTTTGTTGGAGGTACAACCTGTGATACCTCAACTACAATCTCCCCGACATATCTCGAACGCTTGTGCTACGTACGCCACCGAAACAACCAGCTCCATTAACCACACACCGGAGAGCAAATCAACGACAAGACTTGGACTGAGACTGCGTATCAAAAAAGGTCGAAGGCGCCACACCCTTGAAGGAGACCTCACGACAAAGACTTCAGACAGCATATCATCATGTCTGCACCACCAGTAGACTACTACGCCGCGCTCGAGGTCGACTCCAAAGCCACACAGCAGCAGGTCCGCGAAGCATACAAGAAGCAAGCACTCCGACACCACCCCGACCGCGTACCAGAAGGCTCTCCCGAACGATCCGCCCGCACGAAGAAGTTTCAACAAATCAACGATGCCTACTACACACTCTCCGACGCCCACCGCAGACGCGACTACGATGTGAGCCGCAACCAGTTCCACGGCTTCGGCGGTGGCTTCGGCGGTGGCTCAAACGCACAGGCACCAGATCCGGAGGAAGAGGTGCCCAGACCCGAGGCCGGCAGCTCGATGCCTGGTGGCTTCCCGTGGTCCGCGTTTGGTTTTGGTGGGACTGCGAAGACGGAGGAGGATGCGAATAAGTACAGCAATGAGCAGTTCGGTAGCGTCTTTGAGGAGATGATGAGGGAGGAGGGGATGGCGGAGAGCGATAACAAGCCTACGGGCAAGTTTTGGAGTCTGGTGGGTGCGGCTAGTGGAGGCGCGATGGGCTTTATCGTTGCGAATATGCCTGGTGCTATTGCTGGAGCTGTGGGGGGCAACAGGTTGGGTGCGATTCGGGATAAGAGGGGCAAGAGTGTGTACTCGGTGTACCAGGAGCTCGAGCAGCCCGACAAGATGCGGTTACTGTCTGAGCTGGCGTCAAAAGTGTTTGCGCATGCAATCAGCTAGCAGCATCACATTGATACGGATAAGGATACGGGTACGTGGCACGGTAATCTTTGGGCTTTGTGGCGGAACTGGGTAGATACCATCACCATTGCAGAACAGTTTGAAGCACTTTCACCGCACACTTCTTACGAGCATTGAAGCCGTTCTGTTGTAACAAACAATCGTAAATGCTACGTGTGTCACCATCCGGTCGTTCTGGTATATGTACTTTATCTAGCTCCCACGATGCAATAATGCCGCTGCTGGTCGCCGAAACGGCCCGAATCGCGTCCGAGCTCTCAAGAAAGAAGCATTGGAACTTCGAGGTAAGGTCAACTTTGCACAGCGATCGCTCTTTCGACCATTGTGACACTCTTATCATACCAGTCATGTTCTCGAGAAGCTCCCAGCGGGCCACACAGGTATATAAGCCAGCGAAGCCATTCAGTGAAGCATCCGCTAACCGACTGCTCCTGTCAGGCTATGCTGCGAAGCAGTCAATCACAATGCCGTACCAACCCTTCGATGGCGGCTAGATGTACGCACCACGATACCGACATGAGACAGTAGCACTGCTGACTCCTTCTGATAGCCTACGCCACCGTGAACGCCGACATCTTCAAGCCCACCAAGTTCGGCGGCAAGTATACTGTCACATTGATACCTGGTATGAAACACGATAACGCCATGAATGGGACGGGCGACTAAGAGTGATGAAATAGGTGACGGTATCGGCGCCGAAGTCTCGGAGTCGGTCAAGACAATCTTCAGGGCGGACAATGTGCCTGTGGAGTGGGAGCAGGTCGACGTGTCCGGTGTTGACACTGGCAACAAGCACTCCGAAGAGCTCTTCCGCGAGTCGATCGCCTCCCTCAAGCGAAACAAACTCGGTCTGAAGGGCATTCTACATACACCTGTCGAGCGATCCGGACATCAGTCTTTCAATGTGGCCCTCCGACAAGAGCTGGACATCTACGCCTCCATCGTCCTTATCAAGAACATCCCAGGCTACGAGACAAGACACAAGAACGTCGACCTCTGCATCATCCGTGAGAACACCGAGGGCGAGTACTCCGGCCTCGAGCATCAATCCGTACCCGGCGTCGTCGAATCGCTCAAGATCATCACCCGCGCAAAGTCCGAGCGCATCGCCAAATTCGCCTTCTCCTTCGCGCTTGCCAACAACCGACGAAAAGTTACCTGCATCCACAAGGCCAATATCATGAAGCTCGCCGACGGTCTCTTCCGCAACACCGTCAAGAAGGTCGGCGAGGAGTACCCAACCATTGAGACGAACGACATGATTGTCGACAACGCCAGCATGCAGTGCGTCAGCCGACCACAGCAATTCGACGTCATGGTCATGCCCAATCTCTACGGCGGTATCCTCTCCAACATCGGCGCCGGTCTGGTCGGAGGCCCCGGCATCGTGCCGGGCTGCAACATGGGCCGTGAAGTCGCCGTCTTCGAGCCTGGCTGCAGACACGTGGGTCTGGATATCAAGGGCAAGGATCAGGCAAATCCTACCGCGCTCATCCTGTCCGGCAGCATGATGCTGAGGCATCTTGGTCTGGATGACCACGCGAACAGGATTAGCAAGGCGGTGTACGATGTCATCGCGGAGAACAAGACAAGGACGCGCGACATGGGTGGCAATGCAACGACGCATGAGTTCACCAGGGCGATCTTGGATAAGATGGAGACTTTGTAAAGTGGTGTCGGTGAGTGCGTCGTTCTTGTGTATTCAAATAGCATCCCGCGTGTACAGCTAAATATCCACCATTGCGAGCAATCCTTCCACTCCCACGCTGCGACGACGCGAGAACTCCTGGAAGCATGGGACAGCGCTCGGCACAATTCCGGGATCGCCGGCGTGGACTAATATATACTAATTTCAAAGTCCATCACTTCATGAAAGCAAACCGGGCGGCCAATCAGTGCCTAGACAATGGTTATTGCTTCATCGATCCCAGGTTCGATAACCTGAGCCGGCTTAATTGCTGAAGAGCCACCGTTAGGCTTACCACCGAGGACTACCCAATGCGACAATACCGATTAATTTGCTGACTGATTAGATACAAGCGTCGACAAGAGATTAGCCTGCCCGGGGGTGAACTCTTTTGTCCTCCAGGGGTATGAGATATGTGATTGTTTTTTGATTGAGGAGTCTTCTATTTATCGGGTGGTCCTTTCTTTCGGTCCCGTAAGAGGCGCCTTGGGGTAAAGTGGTGAGGTAGTCAGCTCAGGGGTATATGGAGGACTTTCTTTTTGGCATTGTGTGAGGCTTCGGTGACGAGTTGAGTGACCCGTTGACTTTGGCGTTGCATGCATAGTGGTGGAAGCTTCATGGGCATGGACAGTTTAACAAACGATACTACGGTGCGAGATGGTATGTCGCTTGCACGAAATGCTCGGAGAATGAAATCGAGCTCCTTCCTATTTTGGCTGTCTTTCACATGCTTGTGCTTAGCGCTCGGCACAAGCCGCCGGACTTCATGTAGGGATGGAAAGCAAGCGCGATCTGTCACTTCGGCTACCTGCATCAGTTCACCGCTCTTACAAAACCTTGGATTGCATTTACCTCTTGCGCACCTCTATGATTGCTGGCTTATAGTTGGCTACAGCCTCACCACGAAACCATGGCGTCTGCCGATGATGATTGGTATACCGACTCCGAAGCATCTGACTCCGAAGTCTCCCAAGGCGAAGATGCTCAGCCGGACGCTCAGGAAACCCGAACAACATGCGACCAATGTGGCAAGACCAGAGATTCGCTCAAGCACTGTGCGAAGTGCAAGACTACCCACTACTGTGACCGGGACTGCCAGAATGCTCACTGGAAGACCCACAAGAAGGAATGTGCGAGACTGGCTGGTGGCGAAGGAGCTTCAGCGGACGGAAAGGTGCCTAAGAGATCAGATGCGAAGCCGTTCACAGCTATTTACCACAACAACTTCTTACACCACGGCACCGAAAAGGAGACCTTTAAGATCCTGATCGATGTGATCCGTATGCGTCAGGAGGATGTCTACAGCCTTGAAGGTCTGTCCTTTTGTATTGCCACTACACAAGTACCGCTAGCTAGCCTTATCACCAAACAGGAGACACAATGGTCGGTACCATCTACAACGGCGCACATCTGTGAAGGCCTTCAAGAAATTCCTGCGCAAAGCCAAGACAGTCCCTGGCTTCCTCCCGCCGTGGTGGTCTGACGAGAAGGCTGAAGAGTGCGTGCGGTTCGGCTTGCGTGATGCCGACTTCAATCTTGCCAATGCTAGGGAGAAGTCGGACATCCAGGAGGAGTGGAAGGACGAACGAATGCCCAAGAAAGTTCGCATGCTGGGAGAGAAGGTGTACGGTAACACGCCGGGTGGGACGAGGAGCGATGGGATAATGGGGATGATGTTAATGATGGAAGGAACGCGGGTCTAGGAAGCAGACGCTGACTGGTTATGCTTGGGGAGGGTGGCAGCGTAGCTACCACTGATGTTCTTTGCAGTCAACAAGTAGTGTATCGAGGAATACAATGCAGTTCTGATGACTACTGTAGCTTGGGGAGCTTCGGGCTGGGAGCCTATTAGCCCAGTTCGCGTGGTAGACATAGTCGACAATGGAGATATATGAGAGATCGAATGGACGTCTGGCAAACCAAGGACGAACAAGGAAAAAATTGACACGTTCGTTTGTCTCGGTGCTCGCATGAAGTGCTCGGAGCTGGACCGAGTAGATGTCACGACAGTGACACTCGTCTCGTCTCTCCTGCTTCTCGATGAAGATGTCGGTATGAAGGCGGTTGGAAATGTCTCCACCCCTCCACGTACCTGACGATCTGCGGCCCCTTGTTCAGACCCGGTAGCGAAGGAGATCGGCCGTCGGGAAGGAGCCGTTCCTAGAGCTGTGCTCAGCTTCTTTCAGCAAGCTCCTCACACCTCCAAGAACATCTCCGAAGTCAGTTTTCCAAGAAAGTGCGCTCGATCACCATCGTCACACATTTGTTGGCCGCTGCTAGTATCTACCAACGTGCGAGTACGTTGCAAGAATCCTGGGGAGCAGGAGAAGCAGCTGCACGCCACCCAACAACAATAAAGCCAAAACCAACCCGGAGAACGCCTGATCATGCCACCCCATCACTTTCGCCAATTGTCGTCTCAGTTCGCGAGATACACGCCACACTCTCGTTCTAGTCGGGGCATAGACGAGTATGGCGCGTGATTGTAGATCGCATACAGCTTGCACTTCTCTGCAAACGGCTTCGAATGGTACGTATCGAAAAGAAAACACCACTTTACACCCCTGGAATGCGTCAATTTGGAGACTGACGTGATCGGCAGCCGTTGTGATTTGCTCCATTAACACCCATAGAGTCCTAGCAGCACTGTAAACTTCGCCAGCCTTGCAAGTAGACATGCGCCGTCAAGGAGACTCCCTTCCAGCCGCCGCTAGAACGTCATCATATAAAGCGGGATCTATCGAGTGATGGCAACCTTCGTCCACAGCTCGCTGCGCTCATTGAAGGCGAATAAGCAGCACCGTCAGCATGCCTGGCTTCTACTCGCTGGTAGCTTTGACTCTGGCTGTGGGCAGCTGCATTGCCCAGCAGAAATCGCCACGCTCTTTTCAACTACCCCAAAATCAAGGATGGTCAGGATCTGGAGGCCCATCTCGCCGTGAACCGCTTGAGCATGCCTCGCCGCAACGTCGAGCGACGGGAGCGAACGTTGTGGTGATCATGACGGATGATCAAGGTCTGAAGGATATCTCTGTCCTCAGTTTCCCGACTGATCTTGAATAGATCTGCTTCTCAATTCTCTATCCGTCATGCCCAACGTCAAATCTCTCATCGGGAGTCAAGGAGTCACATACACCAGACATTATTGTCAGAACGCCTGGTGCTGTCCGTCTCGAGTCAGCTTTCTGACGGGCCGTGCTGCTCATAACACCAATGTGTGTACCTCTATACAACACGCCGCCGAGTGAGATCACGAACTGACTCAAGCAGGTCACTGACGTCAAGCCGCCCTACGGTATTGCTTATAAACTCTTCTGTCTCACTGGAATAGTACTGACTTCATGGAGGCGGGTGGCCGAAGTTCACGGCGCAGGGTCTCAACGACAACTACCTACCAGTTTGGCTGAGCAATAATGGCATCAACACATATGTGACTGGCAAATTTCTCAACTCCTACTCTACCAGCAATCTGGCGACACCAGCACCACCCAAAGGATGGACCAACAGCAGGTACGTTCGCAAATCCTGTGTACACATGAATGCTGCCAAACTTACTCGATGAAGCTTCCTGATCGACCCATACACTTACAACTATCTACAATCACGATGGACGAACAAAGTCAACGCTCAGAGCCTTTCTGATGTGACGGCCTTCCCGGGCATACACACAACAGATGTGACAACCCAGAAAGCTCTGGCAATGATCGATGCGGCCACTGCAGCGGGGAAACAGTTCTTCATGATGGTAACCGGAGGTCAAAAAGCATCTCTGAAACATAAGTATCCGTTTAGCTAAGTACTTCACAGTCGCGCCCCATCTCCAGTCTGGCCAAGGGACAGGCATGACTCCACCAGTCCCATCAAAGTATGCGAACACGTATAAAGGCAGCAAAGCGCCACGATCGGCCAACTTTAACCCACAAAGCCCAAGGTACTTGAAAACGGACGGTAACGTTGAGATGCATCCTCTGCTGACTTCCTAAGCGGCGCCTCATGGGTGAAGAACCTACCAAGGTTGACGACCAACCAGCTGAATAACGCAGATCAGATATATGCCGCACGGCTGGGTAATCTTGCGGCAATCAACGATATGGTGGGGACTATCATCAACAAGCTGAGCTCGAATGGTCTTCTGGCCAACACTTACGTGATCTTCACGTCGGACAACGGTCAGTCGATACTTGCGAACGCTGTCAACTGATTCTGACAAGCGTATCGGAGTCCAGGATTCCACATTGGCAACCATCGCCTCACGCCAGGAAAACGCTGCCCGTACGAAGAAGATATCAACATCCCCTTGCTCATCCGGTGAGGCCCTTCCAGAACTGCGAGACACAGTCAGACATATATTGACTCGAAGTAGTGGACCCGATGTTGCGAAGGGAGTCACATCCACTGCCATCAACAGTCATACAGACATGGCTCCAACGATCCTGCAGATGCTGGGGGTGCCGGCTCTTGCCAGCTACCAATTCGATGGCGCTCCAATACCTTACACAGCCAGCGCCTTGGGCACTACGCCGCAGACAGAGCTGCTGAACGTAGAATTTTGGAATGGCGGCGGAGATCCAGAAGGCCTTCCTGCGGGACTGTACTACAATAACACGTACAAGGCACTTCGGGTAATTAGTGATGGCAACAGCTTCTTCTACTCCAAGTGGTAAGTCTCTCCCGGGCGGAGCCCCGTGGTATCTGAGACCCTCGCTGACCCTTTCGCCCTTCTGTTCGTAGGTGTACCGGAGAGCAAGAGTTCTACGATATGGTCTCCGATGCCTCCCAACTGAGCAACAGACTTGGTTCTCCGGCGCAAGGAAGCTCTAAGAAGTACTACGGTCGTTCCGAGACCCAACTGTACAATCGCCTCGACGCACTCCTTATGGTTAGTAAGAGCTGCACGCAGGACTCTTGTCGCAATCCATGGTCGGTGTTGTTTCCAGGCGGGCAGGTCAACAATCTTGGGGATGCTATGAAGTCGACTTACGATATTTTCTTCGCAAATCAGCCGAAGGTCTCTTATACCGCATGTACGTATGAGTCTGCGAGTGCATCGATTAACTGGATGCTGACTGGTCTTTCCAGGTGACGATGGGTACTTGAAAGCCGACGAAGGACCTCAGACAGTCGACGCATTCAGTTAAGGGAGCGATGGAGTGCTTTGCCGATGTTGTGAGAGGTAGTGTATCTTGTCCTTTACGAGAGCCATAAGTTATTGATTGATTGATCTATCGTCATCATTCGCTCGGACGCACCCGCCGCTAGCTGGCGTGCAGAAATCAACGCGATTCCTGTGTTTCAGAACGACCTCCAATCAGAGTGTTGATATGCCGAGCCGCTCTTGACTTTCCAAACACCGCACGCCAGCTATTTTGATCCATCAAACACCACACGTTGTTTCGAAAACCATCCCTTTTGATACCTTCGAGAAATCCGTAGGCTGATGCTGCAGCGCGACGAGCATGGCGACCATCGATTGGCGCCAAACTGCTCATCGCTTGCCTGCTATACATGGCATAGCACAGTAGCACGACGCGTCTGGCCAGCAAGCGGCAGATCAATATGGTAACCTCACGCCGTGAATATGAACTCTACCACCTTGACAAAGTTCACTGCGTAGGTGTCGTGTACCTACCACGATCCCGTGGCCTTCTCTTTGTCCTTCGTGCGTTTTCCTACAGCTACTCTGCATTGCAGGACGATGTTGATTGCTTTCTACCTCCTCTAATACCTTGTAATACCATCTGCGCTGCGCGTATCGACTACCTTTCTCTTTGTGTACATTCAGCGACATTCCCTGCGTTCGCCAAACGAGCTACGAGAAACACGAATCAACGAACACGAATACAAACATCCTCGCACGCAACATGCCCTTCAAGCAGGTCTTCGAAAGGCGCGTGAACCGTAATATGCAAGGAGACGAGCAAGGTTCAGCATCCGCTGAGGCCACAGCGGAAGAGGGCGACATCAAGAGCGGTCTGGACAGCAAGGCCGACCTGGATAGCAAGACTGCTGCAGAGTACGAAGAAGAAGACATCGAGCTTTCCGAGAAGAAGGACCGACCACCGCGCTTCTCGACTCTCTTCACGCAACCTGGTCCTCCACAGATCATCGAGCGGTGCGTGGAGCCTAAGCGGAAGTCTGGTGTGACGATTCCTACGCCACTCTTCGTCATTCTGGCCATCGTGATCTTCTTCGAAAGCACGCTGCTATTCGCATACACCATCATCGGCCTTTACAACAACGTCCCTAGCGGTCTACTACCCTTTGGCCCCTCATCTGCAACGATCATGGACGGCTGCAACTGCGCTGCAGGACAAGCAGGCATCAACATCGCCCCAAACTTCATCATGCCTGGCGCGAACGCAGCCACCATCACTGTGACCGCCGGAGCACCCACTTCTTCAGAATCCACGAAGTTATCTACCTCAACATCTAGCAGCACCTCCACCTCCTCCACCACCACCTCCTCCATCGACCTCACCGCCACCTCCTCCATCGACCCCACCGCCACCGCCGCAGCGGCAGGGCTCCTAAGCGCCTTCCTCGGCAAAGACTCCACCAGCTCAACCGTCAACCCCGGCGCAACGACCACAGTAAAAGTCGTCACCTCCACCCCAGACCAGAAGACCGTCGACCTCACTACCCAGCTCACTGTCATCGCTGGACAGTCTACCTCAACTTCTTATGTGGACGTGCCGGCTGAGACGGAGAGCAGTAGTAATGGGAAGAGGGCTAGTCCTGCTTCGAGGGAAGCGTCCAAGGAGGTGTCGCAATCTGGGAGCGTCACGGCGGGAGATGCGAGTCCGACGCCGTCGACGATGCTTACGGTCACGTCTGCGCCCGCGACGACGGAGGCGCCGGAGGCTAGTAGTGGTGGTGATGATGGTGGGGAGGATGGGAAAGAGACGACGACGGCAAAGACGAAGGTGGCGTGTTTTGGGGCCGGAGGCGCTGTTGTGTTGAATTGTGTTACTATGTCGTGATACTGGCGACAGGGCTGATGGGGTGGTGGGAGGAATTGTACTGTGGCATGCACGTGGCGTGAAACGATCAGAAGATCGCAGTGTGGCAAGATAGATGATGTTCACGAAATGAGGTCACGGCCAAAAGGTCAACACACGTAGAATGAATCAAGACAGTCCATGAAGAAATATGTGCTCATTGCCGTGTACAAAAGGGGGTATCATTCAAAACCAGTGACACTCCAAGCCCAAATTCAAGAGCAAACGATAGTGTTAACAGTCGTGTCCAACCCTCACGTATGCACAATCACCACCCTCCCCCTCATCACCATCATCAGTCCTCACTCCCCCTCTCAGGCACCCACCCAGTAACCTCCAAAACAACATTCAGCGTCGTACTCACAACCCATAACGCAATCAACGCCCACCCCAGTCGCCTAGACATAACCCACTTATTCATCGGCACAAACACCAACAACCCCACCAACGTCACTAGCAGCGTCGCCCCGCTCACAATAAGCGTATTCGAAACGTCGATGTGGTAGCTCTTGAACTTGAAATCCTCATCGGGATGCTTCTCCGCCCTATGGTTGGCGCCGCGCAAAAGGATGTAGGAGCCGGAAAGTCCGATTCCGAGCAGGATATTGAGCATTGGACCCCCAAAACACGCGGAGAGTGCCATAACCGGGTACCCGAGACGAGCGACCGTAACGTCCGCGACGAGGTCCCCGAGGGAGTTGCCGACGGCGAAGATGGTGAGGCCCATTATTGCGTGGCTCATGTTCAGGATGACGGCGAGGGCTTTGAGGGCGCCGACGACTTGGCCCGCGATGGTTGATATCCAGGCGATGGAGACGATGAAGCCGGCGAGGGAGAGGATGTAGCGGTAGAGGTTGGGTTTGTGGGTTGGGGTTGTGGTGAGGAGGAGGGGGATGAGGAGGGTAAGGGAGAGCAGGAGGCAGATTAGGGTTGGTTTTAAGAGCCAGCGGGGCGTGACATCTGCCGAGGACTGGGTGTATATGGCTAGAACGATGAAGAGGGGCGCGAGGAAGAGTTGAAGGATGAGGAGCCAGCGGTTCCAGAGGTCGGGGTGGTGATGGGCGGGGATGGGTTCGGTGGTGAGTGGGGCAGCGGTGATGTAGGAGTCTGGAACGGTGGAGGCGTCGCCGTGGTTATGGTGGTGGTGCTGTTCGGTGCTTACGGCGGTGGAGGCGCTATTGCCCATGCCTGCTAGACCGTCGGTTGAGACATGACCGTTGTGGTGGATGCTGGCGCTCTTGGAGTGTGCTGAGTCCATGCTGTTGTCTTTGCGAGGTTCATCTTCGTCGTCTTTGCCGCTTTCAACAACGGGAAGCGTGATGGTGAGGAGGAAGACACTGGGCGCTGCGACGATACCGAGCGCTTTCTCCCAGTAGTTCTTCTCATGCCAGTGGTATATCGTTGGAAAGAGTGTAGATATCATCACACCAGGAGGCGGCATGATCGTGTACGGCCACCACCTGCTGAGCAACGATGGGTGCTTCGATGACTCCTGCTCCACAGCCTGCGACACTGGCAACGACTCTGGCGAGCCGATGTCGGGCGCAGGGAGGTTGATGCTCGGCGCTCCCGAGGTGCCAGGTGAAGGCGAGTCTCGATAGCGAGGGAATGGCGAAGTACTGGGCGTCGAGCTCTGTGATGCGTGACGTCTCGGAATCATGATCTTCGGTAGCTGATTTGTGGAAGGTACACGTCGAGGCGAGTTCGGGTCGTCGTTGAATTGATGCTGGTCAACTCCATGTCGTGATACACCACCTGGCGGTGCCAGAAATTGCACCGATCTCGACGATCTCGCCGAAGCTGAGATGTCCGTCCGCGCTGAGTCGTTCGTGCCCACCCTGTGAGGTGTAGCAGGCGAGAACTCGAAGCTCGGCGATGGCGGCACACGACCGGCCGATGCTTCGGCAGCTGTTTGTCCACTCTGTGCCTGAGCATCGCGCTCGCCAAACTCGATCAAGTCGTCCTCGTTCGGTCCGTCGAAGCTGCGTCGCCCGTCTGCGGATGCGGCTTGCCTGATATCGGGATCTATCCTCAAGCCTTGGGCAGCGCTTGCAGAAACTGCACGACCTCTTCCAAGCGCTGGTGCGGTATATGGGACTTCGAGATTACCTGGTCGCCTGTGCTCTGTGTCACCCTCTGGAGCAAGGTGGTAAGGTGGTCGCGAAGCTGGGTCTGAGATTGAAGACATCTGGTCCTGTTGCTGTGCGGTCGTATAGGTAGGATCGTCCGAGTAGCGACGTATGTCCATTGGGTATGTCTGGATGTTGCGAGACTTCTGGAGGGACTTCATGACCGCTTGGAATTCTAGAGCACCAACCAGTGATGGTCGCACAGGCGTCAGGGTAGTATTGCTCCGGTTTCTAAGAGCTGGTCGGGTGAGACGCATGTTGCTGCTCAGATCACTCATCCACTTGTCGCGCGCCTCCTCTTCGTCGTCCTCGTCGGCTTCTGGGAAGTATCCAGCACCATCTCCGCCACGTTCCAATGCCGACCAATCCTCCCGCGACACACCTCGCGTGATGCCGGGCCTTACATCTCCCTCGTCTGGATCATCACGATATTCTTCCTCTTCGGTCTCCAATTCGTCATCCGGCGGAAGGAAGTGACCTCTTGCGGCCGCTTCCTTCTCCCGTCGTCTTCTCCTCGTGCCCAACCACCAATGCCACACCATAACGAAGGCAACATAGAACACATAAAACACCACCATAGTGATACACTCCCAGAAACACAGTCTCCCGTCCCACAAGAACACCATACTGAACGCCGACGCTACCGCAAAGAATCCCACATCACGCACAAAGCTCTTCTTCGCCACATGAAACGGCCGTAAGATAGCCATGCTACCGGTCACAACCGCAGTAATGAAGCCTGCCGCACCAAACAGCTCTCCTACTGCCAGACTTCCGCTGTTCGTGCTCATTGCGGCGAAGGTGGAGAAGACGTCTGGACTTCCATTGCCGAAAGCCAAGAATGTGACACCTGCCATGCTCTCGCTCATGCCAAGGATGGTAGAGATGGTGCCGAGATTGATGCAGAAGAAGTCGCTGGCGGCGATTCCAATGGTACTAAAGAGGAGTGCGAGCCATAGGATGAGAATGGCCATTGCGGCGGCTTTGGCGTTCGCAAGGCGGCAGTAGTAGAGGTCGAGGTAGGCCGTGAAGCCAGCCTCTTCTGTCGGACATTGCGAGTGTATGAAGGCGCATTGGTCCTTTGCGCGATGCACCAGCCGGCATTGTTCGTCTTCATTGAGTTTCGCGGTCACATCGTCGAAGGTGCGCTTGTGGAGTCCGCTGATCTCAATATCTCGAGCGGGAGCGTGTGATCCGGCGGTGAGGATGGCATAGGCACAGAAGCATGCGCCTATGAGGAGGAAGATGAAGAAAGCGCGACTCCCACGATATGCTGGTCGGTATCGCGGCCGGCGCAGCGTGGGCTGGTTCGAGGTCGTTGCGAGGGCCATTGGGTATGCATGCTTGAGAGAATGTCGAGAGGATGTTATACAGATATGCGGAAGAGTCAGAAGGATATGTCGTATTCACTCACGGCGCAAGCTGTGTAAGGCATCGTGGCGTAGAGGAGGCAAGTTGTAGGCGCAGATAAGGTGCAGCAGTTGTCCAACAAGCCAAGCTTGGTTATAGTTCTAGATCCCCCAGCTAGCTCTAGCGTCGGGACGGGATTACCCGTCAACAATCAACAAAGGCAGGCACGACCATGTCACCATGTGGGATATCCCTTTCACGACCTCGATGAAGGCATCGACACCGCAGCGAACAGCCCGCACTCTGTAGACAAGGGTAATACGCGGTGCTGCACCAACGGTTTCAACCCGGCCAACACAGAGACACCTCCACGATGCCGCGCGTGCGAGCAAACGGACCGGCAGCGTCCAACGCATCATACGACAGCCCGGTAAAGACAGTCCAAATCGCACTCAACGATGACCGCGCGGAGAAAGCCCAGCGCCTGCAGTCGCGACAGGCACTGCACTCGAAGCAAATGGACGCCTACAAAGCCGCCGCGTCTCCGGTTAGGAAACGGAAGTTGCTCGGTGGAGCTGCAGACGGCCCAGCTACGCCCTCACAGCAAGAAGGCGACGGCTACGATGTGCTGGGTCCAGGGGTGACGCCGATGAAGCGGGTGCCTATTCTGGCCAACTTCGAGGAGTGGATGAAGATGGCGACAGACAACAAGATCAACGCGACGAATAGCTGGAACTTTGCGCTGATTGACTATTTTCACGATATGAGCTTGTTGAGAGAAGGAGATGGTGTGAACTTTCAAAAGGCGAGCTGTACGCTTGATGGATGTGTGAAGATTTATACGAGTCGTGTGGATAGTGTGGCGACTGAGACCGGGAAGCTGTTGAGTGGGCTGGCCGAGAGCAAATCAGACAAGAAGACGAGGGGTGGTGGGGAGGGTGAGGAGGGTGCTGAGGATGATGAGGAGGGTGAGGAGGGAGAGGAGGGCGGGACTAAGAAGAAAGGGAAGAAGAAAGCGCGAAATGCGGAGGCGACGTTAGTGAACCACTTTGACCAGCTGAAGTTGAAGAAGATGGAGCTGGAGTTCTCGGTCGATCCGTTATTCAAGAAGGCGAGCGCGGATTTTGATGAAGGTGGTGCGAAAGGCTTGTTGTTAAATCACCTCTCGATCGACAGTGAGGGCAGGATCGTCTTCGACAGCAGTGATGACGCGAAAGAGAAGGATGGCGATGAGAGCAGAAGAGACAGCATGGATCCTGAAGGTGAAGAGCAAGAAAAAGAAGGCGAGCAGAAGCAGTCGGAGGAGCCAGCTGTGGAAGACGACAAACCCGTCGACATTGCAGCGCTCGGAGCACGCTTCTTCCCTGATCTCGCCGCGCTGGACAACCAAGACGTCTGCCCAACACTCAAAACATTCGAACTAGGCTCTGGCGACGCCGGTCTCGATCTACCGTTTCTCAAAGCACCCGAAAATTGGCGAGATGAGCAGCCTGAACCGTCTCCCGAAGACGCTGGCGACAACAGTGTGCTTCCCAACAACGACTTTGGCATGGCAGATGATGACAACGATGGTGGCTTCGACCTCCCGCCCGAGACTGGATTTGGCGAAGGTGGTGAGGCATGGGCGCGCGATGCTGCTCTACAACCTCAAATGCGGGTAGTGGACGCCTTCGCTGGCGCGGAGGCAGGAGACGACAACGGCGATATTGGCACGTTCGACACCAACAGCAATTCGTATGGCGTCACACTACAACACCGCTCTGGTTCTGACGATCAAGAGAACATCCTCAACTACTTCGACACCGCACTGCACAAGAACTGGGCAGGTCCCGAACACTGGAAGATTGCGCGGATAAAAGAGGCAAATCGAAGCGCTGCACAGGACAAGGAGAAGAAGGTGCGAAAAGAGAAAGAACCATTCGAAATCGACTTCGCAGCACCGATGAGCCAGGAATTAGCAGCACAACTCTACACAAACGCGAGCTCGAACGCAACAATCAGCTTACCACGGAAAGAATGGCGAAGCCGAACACGAAACCTCCTGCCAGACGACAAACACTTCAACTCCAAAGACCTACTCAAACTCTTCCTCAAACCCAAAGCTCGTCTCGGCGCTCGAAAAGCAGGCGGCAGCACCAGAGCCCTCGCACCCGGCGCTATCGAAGGAGAGGTGGACGAAGCATACTGGGCCACCGCCTCCAACGCCGCACCTATCCACCCCGATGACGCTGCCGATGCTGTACAAGGCGACTACGACGCTAACTTCTTCGCCGACGACGCTCTACCTCTCCCCGCTGGCGTGGACCCAGACGACGACGACGACTTCGCTGACGCACGCGAGCACTTCTCCCCTGGTATCTCTGATGAGGTCGACGCTGGTGGGCCGACAGGACCAGGAATCGATGGGATCATGGCTGGCTCGCAGGAACAAGGCGATGCTTTCGGCGCCAACCTCGTGGCGCAGAGTCGACGTCTACGGCCGGAGTACGTGCAGTACGCGAGGGTGGCGAAGAAGGTGGATGTTAGGAGGTTGAAAGAGGAAATGTGGAGGGGGTGTGGGTTTGGGAAGGATTTGGTGAGTTTTGCTTTTTCCCTTCGTTTCCTTCGTGCTTGTTTCGCGGTTGGTGAGAGGACGAACGTGGAGGCTCATATTGCGCATCTGCGATCATGCTTCCACGTACGGCCATAGGTGCGAGAATATAGAGCTTCCCGTTCGTACTGAGTCTTTTTCGATGCTCAGGAATGGAGGTTGCCCATTGCATAGCTAACATTTTGCAGAAGTCCAGGAAAGCAAGGTAAGCACGGTCAAACACCATCAAACAGCTGTTTACTACGAACATAGCTCGGACCAAATCGTTGTCAGGTCTCGGGATCGTGGATCGCGTCTCCAGACGGGCGTTGCGCTAACAGAATGTCGTGGTACAGATTCGCAGAACTTATGAAAGGTCTGAATACTGTTTACTCACAACAAGACCTTGCAGATATTAGCGTTAGCTACGGTTTCATTTGCTTA
>JAABUL010002613.1_pt1 | contig 29331 bp, 38 predicted proteins | sample 5559151 | NCBI WGS metagenome assembly JAABUL01 (sample SAMN10711876, study PRJNA513368) | rock metagenome | isolation source: Antarctica rocks | place: Antarctica: Victoria Land, Pudding Butte sud
GACTTGCTCTCAAAAGATACCTTATCGGCGATAGACCAGGTTCAAGTCCGCCAATGATCATCCACAGACCCTGCACTCAGTCTAGCCGTAAACAGAAAGCAAGCCCCGAGCGCTATGCAGGGTTTAGCGACCTGCACTAATACTGTAGTGGCACTATGTATCGGGAGATACCTTACTAACTAAGGTACTTAAACAAGATCCATGGCTACACCAATCTCAGGCGCTGCCCCCCCCACTCCCCTCCCTGTGCCGTCGTTCCGTTGCGATGCGAGTGTCACTCACATGTCAAATGTCAAATGATGATTCGTGCCGTGCCGTACACGCACACAACGCCAAATAACCCAACAGTACCTAGTCAGCCCAATCCTGCTCTAGTCGTATCCAACACCTTGAAAAATGATACGTTACCAACTGGCTTGTTAGTACATACATACATCGTACCAACCCCTCACGGTGGTAACTGGGCCGTATGCAAAAACCGGGGCTGGCCGGTTGGGCCTAGGTATCCATCCAGTTGTTTTCGCTTCCATCGGAAGCTGCATGCGTTCGGGCAGATGATTGCGTTGCCTTGGAGTATGTACAGTAGTTGGATCGGGAGCGGCGCACGCGAGGGGGCGCTGTTAGGGTTTCCCCAATATGGGGTGTGCTTCCAGCGAGATGTGCTTGGTAGAGACTGGACATCATGCGCCGCTGTTAATGGCGCATCGAACTGGTTCAATGGGTGGAATCGGCAGCTGGGAGAGAGGCAATGATGCTGAACACCCTTTCACAATATGCTCTAGAGATTTGAAGTTGGCTGGGATATTCCCGTCTGTGTTTATGATTCCCTTCTGTGTTTACTATTCCCTAGTTGTCATGGTCATGGTCATGGTCATGGTCATGTTCGTGTTCCCCGTCTATACCCCGTTTTCCACACTTGCCATCATTGCCGTTGCCGTGTTTCTTCGATGGGCAGCCTGGGACAATAAGTACAAGAATAAGTCACAATGCGGCTAGTCAAAGAAGTGAAAGCCCGCCCACCGGCCGGATCGTCCCCGTTTTCTATTTACCCTTTGAAAGAGGGAAGAACTGGTTGAATTGTCCTGCAGGATCGTATTGCGCCTTGACTTTTTGCAGTCGGGCGACGTTCGCGCCGTATACCGTTTCGAGCGGTTCGTCGCCAAAGGCGAAATTGATGTAGCTGTAAGTAGCGTTAGTGGACTTGACATCTTGGATCGCAGAAGCGAGAACTCTGGCGGAAATAGACGATAAAAAAATAGTTCCGAAACGTACGTGCTGTTTACAGCCACATTGTCTGTGGATCTCCATAAATCGCGGACCGTAGAAGCGAACTGCTCTGCGACTGGATCGAGAGCTGGGTCCGAGTACCACGGGATGACCAACGCATTGAATTTGACGGTGTGCCGGAACGGGTAAGAGGAAGATGAGTCCGGCAATGTCTGGGCCTTTTGCAGGGAGTAGTATTCCATCAAGACGGCAGACATCTGGGTGCCCGGGTTTTGCAAGAACTTGACGTACTCGTTGAACACGGCACGCCAGGCTTTGGGGTCCATTTGATTGAGTCCTGCTCCGTAAGAAGGTTTGCGCATCCCCTTGACGCAGAAGGAGTCGCTGCCGTCGTTTAGGTGGTTGTAGGCAACAAACGAGCTTGTGTCCACAATCGGGCCAACGGCGTAAATGGACGCAAAGGCGCTTTTGTACTGATCAACGGTCCCTCCGGCGTAGAAGGGGATGGCGACCACAGCAGGTTGGCCTTGGTTGGCAAAATACAGGAATATCGCCATGGGAGGTTCGAGTACAAGATTGTTGAGGGCTACAACGAGAGCCTCAATCTTGTCGTTGGTGAAGACAAGACTACCGGTGTAGGCGCCGTTTGTCGTAGCAGGGACCGGGTATGAGTTCATGGTGGCCGAAGTGACGATGCCAAAGTTGGGGCCCGCGCCCCGGAGAGCCCACCACAGATCGGCGTTGCTTGCGTCCACTTTCTGAAGCCGGCCATCTGCGGTAACGAGATTGACAGAAAGCAGATTGTCAACACCCATGCCGTAAAGACCCATCAGACGCCCGAATCCACCGCCTAGGATTGCCCCGAGAGTACCGACGCAATTGCAATTACCCGTGGGGACTTGAACGCCATTTGCGTAGGCTGCGGTGACAATGTCGGAAATAAGAGCTCCGCCTCCGTAGGTGACCTGAGATTTGTCGCCATTGAAGGTGACCTGGCTGAGGAGCCGCAGATTTATGACCAAGTCTCCAGGGCCAATGTTGAAGGTAATCACCCAGGAGTGTCCACCGTTCTGAGCGAGGAACTTGATGTTGTTCTTGGCACAATATTGTACCTTTGTAGACTTAGCAATCAAGGGGCACTGTACATGGGATGCGGAGAAGGCATACAGTGACCGCGACATCTTGTTCTGTAGCGACATTGACCACCGTACTTGGGTTGGGCGCGTCAAGGTCACTCCACCGCGGGTCGTTTACCGATGTATGTACAATGGATGCAGCAGGCGACAGCTGCTTGCCAAGTTGCTTGTCAATTTTGCATGACTGATCACAGGCAGCAGCTGCTGGAGCGCTCTGTGGCAGCGCAATGCCGAGCACCAGAGGGAGCAGCGCAGGCAAGAACAGAAAGGTTGATGAAAACATGGCTGCTGTGTAACATGTCCACGTGGGGATTGCAAGGTATATATAAGGGGAGGCCGCCTAGCCGAGCCAGCCACGGAGGGACTACTGTGGTATGTACGGAATACGTGCTATCTGGCTGCTCTCTTCCCTTGAGCGGTCACTTGTGTAAGAATCCACACTAACATAGGCGAGGAGCCGACATAAAGTGGCTGATCCCCGAAATGGGGCGGATAGTGGATTATCATCGCGCCAAAAAGGCCCAGATTGATTGATTCAGGTATTGATTCTCGTTGTTGGGGCATTTCCCGTGTCCTAGTATGGTAAGTAGTGGATGGCTTGAAGGAATTCGAGCTTTGAAAAGCTTGCTGACGGTACCTGTGCAGTGAAGCCAGAACAGGTTTTGGGATGGCATCAACATGATTGACAGCCCCATGATGGTCATCCCCAAGGAACGAGAAAGACTGTACAGTAATTTGCCGAGGGAGTGAACGCTAGCCCCCAAAAATAACTCTTTAATAAGATCAACGGGTTTAAACATTAGACGAGCAACATCATAAGAGACGTGACATAAGAGGATGCGGAAGTACAGCAGACAACGGGACATTGGGGGTTACATCTGCAAAGGCGATTTTGTGTTCGCGAAGTGCCTAAGGCGCTTGCCATTGCTGACAGCGTCTGGGTGGCTTAATCGTGCCAACCATGATGGAGGCCACGAGGCCGCTGTCAGGAACAACAGATCTTCCCGCTCGGAGCGCAAACAAATCAGTCGAGGTCACGGTTGTTCTTAGCGAGAGGCTCTCTCGCTAAATCTACGGCTGGTCAGGTGGTCACGTTATATGCATTTTGGTTACAAGATCGAGATTGCCATTGGCAGAACAATAGCCCCACGAATAACGCCTAAAAAAACATCGCGGTGGAGACACTTGGGTGACCTGAGTGAGCAAGGCCGAATGTGCTTGAGGTCATGAACCTTTAGCTAGGCGACTCCGGACCAGATTTTTATGAGCTGGTTCGAGATGAAACGCTCGAAGCATGCGAGGACGGAGTGAGTTGCTAGACAAGGCGTAGGAATATCTCGAAGGCAAGAAGAGTCCCAATTAGGACCAAGATGCTGGGGAAGAACGTCTACGCACAAGAAGGATCGAAGCTTGCCAGTCATGTTTCCAAAGAAGCTTTTGCGCTGGAAGGATTCTTAACCCAGCAGCTTGTCCATAACTCGAAACCCCGATCAGTGACAGAGAAGCGCAAGCTGTAGGAATCCTTGCAAGCGAAAAAGAATCGTCGAAAGATAGCGAGGGAGAGGAACTGTCCAATGTTAACAGAACTCATAGCTTAACATTGCAAAGATATAAATCTATATTTGATATATATCAAGCATGGATGGCCCTTGTTCGTCAGTTCCAAAAATTTATATATGCCGTTTCGAGGTCCAATTAAACCCATTGCGCTTCGTCGTGCTTCGTGATCTGTGTCATTGCTTGGCTCTTATCCACCCAAGAGTATCTCAAGTGATGAAGCACCTAATACTCAACTATGGCCGTTGGTATTCGGGGCTTCCCCTTCCCAAGTGAATTCAACAATAGAAAGCTCAGACGCAGGAGGTTTCTTGATCTGAGAAAGTTTGAATCTAGGATCGGCGTCATGGAACAGCTGTTTCCAGTTTTCGGAAGTCCTCTCTTTAGCGTTCAAAAGCTCTTTCATCCCAAGATCCAGATTGCTGTAACAGATCTTGTAAGCGCGCGGAACAATCGCGAGGGGAACCAGACATACCGAGCCTGCTTTTCTTGATACGGAGTCATTTCGCCTGGCTCTGGAAGGCAGAATTCGTTGACGACCACCTTCGCGCCGTGTTTCAAAGCTGGTATCAGGCTCTTGACAATTTTGAGCGCATACTTGTCAGACCAGTCATGTAGCACCCAGCGAAGCAAGTAGATATCCGCGCCACGAATAGGCTGCTCGGTGAAGAAATCGTGGGCAATAAATTCAAAGCGATTGGCTAAACCCTCTGGAACATTGGCGGTCTTGATAACCTCGGGAAGATCTTCGACGATGCAGCGGATATTTGGGAAGCTTTCCGCTATTGCCTGACTGACAGTGCCGTGAGAGCCCCCCACATCAATCAGCAAGCCATTGCCGACAGCGGCCCAATCGTAGTTTTCCACGATGTGGGAATGTTCAAACCCCGGTTTCATATGGAACAATGTTATTGAATCCGCAAAGCGCTTTGCGCGATACGGGTTTTTACCGAGGTCGACGAAAAACGGGTCATCTGTGTTGTTCGCATAAGAGAAGCCAGTTTGCGAAGGCTCCTCTGAGCCGGGCCATTTCACCATCGCATCGATTGTACGTGACGCTGCTGGCCATAGCTCCTCGCATAATTGCCCGAGACACGCTCTCAACATTGGGTGCTCATTAAGGGCTTTAGACGCAGGGGTATGAGCTACAACGCCTTTCCGGGGCTCCTTGAAAATACGATCCGTCATGGCAAAGTGAAGTAATCGTCGGAGGTCATCTTCATTTTGCCCGCAACGCTCTGCTATCTCGGGAAAAGTTGTTTCTGAACCGACAGGGAAACTGGACGCAATATTAAACCGATATATAGCTTGGATGCCGAGCAAACCATTGTGCTATGGTAGAGTTAGTAAATTCGCCAACCATGTAGGCCTTGAACCACCATACTGCATCTGTAGCCTTATTTATCAAAGATGGTATCGGTCCAAGAATGAGAGCTTTAAGCTCGTCCATTGCTTCCAGGATTGCATTCTGCGACGCCTGAGCGGCATACGTGAGCAGTGGAATTTGCGGGGGCGTGTCAAGATCCCATGAGGGTGCCTTCAGGCCTTGAGAGAGCAAATGCTCTTCGATATTGGCACTCTCAACCTGGATTGTCGAAGCTAGCTCCGCGATCCTACTTGTAGCAGCCATATTCTATAGTATCCAGTCCCTCGTCGAATGGGTTGAGTCAATGGGTTCACGACCGAGGCAAACGGAAGACGGAGATGCAGAAGTTTTCCTTGCTGGAATAAAAGTTGCCACCCAGACATGGGGTTTGAAGATTAAGTTCCATTTCCTGAGGCCTTCAAGCGAGGCATAGGAAACAGGCGGGTGTATCTTGTACCTAGACGACAGACTAAATGGTAGACAAAATAGCTGTAAGCTGTAAGCTGTATTGTAGCAATAGTACTAAGAGTGCATGTTAGTCGGAACGCCTCAGGGTCTTTGGTAGCATGTTTCTTGTTAACCTTGGCTCTCCGAAGAAACCGCGAGTGTGGGGGCAGGGTATGAAGTCTAGTACGCTATGAAGGCAGTACCTTATCCTACGGAGTACAAGTACATGCATTACCATGTGGTGGTTACATCAATGGTCAGTACTTGATCGGTACTTTAATAAGATAAAGTAGAGTGACCTGCATAGGTGGTGGTTACTCCATAGGTAGACTGGGGTTAAGGCGGTTGGTGACCGGCGCTACGGTATTGTAGTCGCAATCCGAGGTATTGCTGTTGATGGTCATACTGTACTGTACCATTGACCATGTCCAAGCTGCTACAATATGAGACTATAGTGGATGGAATGGCAAAGGTGGAAAGAGAATTCTTTGATTCTTTTACTGCTACGGTATGATTTTGTCTGCCAAGCTACTTACTACTTTACGGAGATAGAATCACAGCAGTGGGGTTGTCCCGAGCATATTCTGTGAACCCTGCCCGATATTTGCTGGACCTATGTGATATACGACAGAAATGTCGAATAACCCCGATCAATGTAATTGAATAGTATGAAAGATTCCCAAAGTTATTTAGCTAAACGGAACAAAGATGGAAATTTTGAAAGATTGCTCAATCCCCACCTCAAAGTGTCTCACGGTCTTGTTATCCGAAAGGACTTCATACGCTGTTTCTGAAGAGGGAAAAAGCCGCCAAAAACACAAACATTAACCCACTTACACCACACAATAGACTGCCGGTTGAAGATAGAGTATCAGTTGATCAAAACCTGTACGCTTTTCTCCCCTCTTGGCCATGGCACGAAAAAGTCCCGTGCGATCTCAACATTGTCTGTCGTCGTTTGAAAGAGGGACATGCGATATCCGAACCGTCGAATCAAAGCCGCGATGGCAATGTGCAGCTCTGCATATGCTAGACTAAAGTGCAGTTATCTCATGTTAGAAGGTACTTACCAAGAACGAATAAGGAAACCACCTCTCCTTCATCACAATGTAGTACCCCAGAGATGGAGGGAGTGGGGAGTTCTTACTTCATGCCAAGGCATTGGCGGCTCCCTTTTGAAAAAGACAGCAAGTAGCGGTCGAGGTGGCGGTTTTCAATCCAGCGTTCGGGGCTGAATTTGAGGGGCTCCGGGAATATGTCTGGTAATCTCTGTCAGTGCAGCGCCAATAACATCTGAGGCCGTCACAGACCTGGGTTCAGATGAACCAATGCGCATGTCATACCAACAGGCGTTCCGGCCGGAATTGTCCACACTAAATCGTCGTCTTTCTTCGAAGTTGACCTGAAGTAAATGGGCTCATTGGGCGAAACACGTTGAAGACGTTGGCAAACGCCATATCCGAGGCGGAGACCTTCGGACACCACAGCACTGTATTCTACGTTAGTCGATTGCCTCGGAGCGAGGACACGCTGCTGAGCAGCACAAAAACTTATCAAATACGGTAGACGCTCAAGTTTTGAGCAGCTGGGAAGTTCACTAGAATCTGGAATAGCAGCCACCAATTCCTCGTAAAGTGTAGATAGAATGATAGGGTCCGAAAGAACATAATACACGATCACGGATTGCACTGAAATATGTTTGATCAGCACTTGGCAAGATCGAGGCCGCTGTACATACCCCATGCAGTTGTTTCGGTTCCAGCGGACACTACAAGTGCTCCTTCTTGCGCGAGTCGCTCCACAGACTTTTCTTGTTCAGGGAGGTCCCCTCGACATATTTCCTCAAAGATTGTAATATGGCCCTTTTGATTATCCTCTTGTTCGGCGACTCGTTTCTTAACTTCAAGTATCTGATTTCTCATTTCCTGCCACGATATTGAGTTATGTTACCGAACAATAAGAGTGCTTAGCAATAACCTGCCGCCACTGTGCAAGATGTGCTATTTCCGAATTGCCTCGAAAGATTGAGAACCTGTACGATTGACATAAACTTCAGTGCTACAGAAGTGCAGAACAGGCGGAACTAACCTCGGAAGACTCTCCATGAGAGGAACAATCCATGGGATGTGTTTCACAAATGCAGCGGCTCGAAAAGCAAATGCAAAAGCTCGATAAAAGGGTGTTTGGAAACCAGGCACCTGAAGGAAGTTGTATGACGTCGAGAAAGCATACTCGGCGGCTATATCAGTACTCAGGCAGCTGAAAGCCATAGATAACGGGACAGGCCGATTCGAGCCTTTGTACTGCTCCATTTGATTGCAAAAAATTTCCACATTCCGTACGATGAGAGGCTCAAGCCTCGTGATAGAAGCTTTGGAAAAGAAACTGCTCAAGGCATTGCGGCGCAGCCTGTGTAGATCGTGTCCGATTGTGCCCGAAACGCTCTGGAAATTGATCAAAAACTATCGAGTCAAGAGTTCCGGTTGTCCAAGACAAGATCTGTTACCTCTGGGACCCTATGATCTAATCAGAAGCGATTCGATAACCTGGATAGAAGCCCAACCCAAATTGTCTTGCTGCGAATTCATAGCGATCTCTTTTCGTGGACACACCGCCATATAATTCATTGATAAATTCAGGGTCGTTCACATGAAGCTCATCAGGACTAATGCGGACCACAGACCCTTTAGAATGGACGTGTGTTAATTTATAGAGCAGTTGGCTTTGCGATACATGCTGCCAGAGGATCGTACGGCGTAGAATAAGATCGCATGCTCAATTACATACCGTATCTTTGGTGCATGTTTGCAATCTCAAAAGTGTACTGGCCTCCCTTGATGCCATCATAGTAGAACTCAAAGAACACCGTTACGGCTGCCAATTTAGGCCCAGGAAACTTCGCCAAGGGGTGAAAGAACAATCTATAAATGACTTTGGCAATTACCCACAGCGACAGAAGAGCGATCGTAACAGGAATGCCAGTCGAGAGGGAGTACATCTCTGGAATAATATAAGTAGAGAAGGAAACCATGATCAAGGGTAAGACTCAAGCAGATTAGAGATTGAAGAAGAGAGTCAACCTAAGAAAAACAGCCAGGTTACCGGTGCTTGAAACCGCGTAGACGGAAGAAGCGATATGGTGAAGCAAGAATTGATGTGTACCCGTCCAATAGCAGACAACGTGGTAGATCAGTGGTGAGTATAGTAAAGATCGAGTCGAAATTCAAGATCCCTTATCACCGTGTTTTAGATGATCAACTGAATCAACATGATGTGCGGTTGCATAACGAGAAGTTTGGAAAACAATCCGAGTCTTTGCATCCTGTCGGAACTCCCTTGATCAATGGAGCGTGTCATAAACGGCAGCAACTAAGGCAGCACTAGCGTCCTAAAGAGCCCCCTTCAACTGAGCACGGTTTTGGTAGATTATCATCACCTGATTCTCTCGAGCACCGAAAGTCAACCGTGAAAATCCGAAGTTTCGCCGAGATGAAAGCTCGAGAGTCTTCTCACGCGCGTATTGCCCCTACGACTTTGCTTGCTCAACTCGGGGCTCGTCAGAAGCAGACAAATGCACAAACCAAACTCATAGGAAGAATTGTTACGCTTTACGGAGTACAGCATCGCGAATGACGGTTGTAATTTGTATGGAGTACGGAAGTACAAAGTCTTACATCCGTACTGTACCAGGGTTTGATGTTTGTTCTGAATTAGGGCTGGAGCTAAGGTATCGTGTACATTAGCAGCCTGCAGAGCACTCAGGTATCTTCCGTGCGTTAGAATACCTTGCATACGACTTCACGCGGTCGAACTAGACCACCCAGCCACGTTCTTGTCATCATCAAGTATTCCAATTCTTCTCCCAGCAACATCCGTGCCACTGAATGAGTGCGTCTTTAATTTCGCAAATATTAATTGGACATCCTAACGCTGATAAACTGGAGCAATGAACCCGTCTCTAAAACGCGCCTATTCTAGAGCTCTTGCTGAACCGCTGTGCCCTTTCCCAAATCAGAATGAGACTTCCGCAAGGCAGGAGTCATCATGTCAGCAGCTGATGATGAGATTGGTCGCTTTACGGAGTATTCCGTACACCACCAGATGATTTACAGTATCACTAAGCGTCCTCGGCCGGGAGACGAAGGTCATGGGTTAGAGCAACCGTCCCAGCCTCCACACTCTTGGCGGGCTTATCGTGTTGGTGCTGACTTGGACTTCATTTCGAAGCGGCTCGGCCCTATTTCAGACCATCGAACTGGCTCCGAGACATAGCTACTCCTCTCTGGCTAATTTGTGGGAGAAGAGACCATGAAGCCTGTTGAGGTGGCCGCTTTCGGCACTCGCTTTATTGTTGTGTGCGACACACAATCATTAGACTGATGGACAGTGGTATGGGATTGCTTTAACGATTATTATCCGTAGGCTGTGCCCTCCGTTGTGGGGGTTGTCTTGAGACAGCCATCGTCAACCATGCATTAGCATGGCTTATGTTGTAAGCTAGTTCCCGATTCTTGATTTATCATTTGCGACGTTGCATAATTGCTCCGAGGGTCCGACCTCTGTCGATTGTTCTTGAGCTATCGCACTTCTGTTTGAGTTGTTGTCTAATCAGTGCGTTCCTCTCTATCAGCCCAACTGTGGATACCTTCAATTTGTATTCCGTACACCTTCTCTAACAGAGGGACGCAATACAATCAATAGCCAGCATGAGTTACGCAGGCAAAGGTGCCCTGGAGGCGGTAGCAGTCGTTTTTGCCATTCTACCGATGGTAGCTGTTGGCCTTCGCTTCTATGCTCGAAGTCTTAGCAACGCAAAACTGGGCATCGACGACTGGTTGATGATTCCGGCTTTGGTAGGTTAGATTAACGTTATGAGATTTACCTGACTCACCTATCCCTAGATACTTTGTGTTGCTCTGGGAATCGTCCAAATTATAGGTCCGCGGACTCTTTCTTAATGGCCATGACTGGCAATAAGTAACACCATGTCTAGGAGCGCAGATTGGGGAGATAGGAGCGCATCAAACGAAAGGCCCTCAGGGACAGCTGGTGTTCGATCAAGGGCTCATCAATTATGAGAAGGTAAGCTCTTCAATCGCACGGAATTCAAAAGTCCAATCACTGAACTTCGCGCTTTACTTGTCAGTGTAAATTTGCTCTCCAGTTACTGGCCACGATTACACTGGCCTTTACGAAGACCTCTGTCATATTTCTCTACCGCCGGATTTTCACTGTTAGGAGTTTTCGGCTCATCACCAATGTCGCAATCGCCATCACTACTGCATGGGGTATCTCCTTTGCCTTGGTGACTGCCTTCCAGTGTACACCCGTCTCCACCATCTGGACACAATTTGAAATGAACTATGCACCGTTCTGTATCAACCAACAAGCTTTCTACATGGCGACTGCTGTGACAGATGTTGTCATCGATCTCTTCATTTTCTCTATGCCTATTCCTATGGTCTTAAAGTTACATCTACCGATGAGGCAAAGGATTGCAGTTGCCGGCATGTTTCTCCTCGGTGGGATGTGAGTATCTTCTAATGTGTGTCCTATCTTTTGATGATTCAGTACTGACATGGCACTGCCTCTTAGTGTGTGCGCAGCCGGCATTGTTCGTCTCGCTATCTTTGCCCAAACGAGAAGCTTTACTCTTGCGCAAATCATGGCATACTTTACCGATATCACATGTATCCGTCCCTCTTCCCTTCAGATCCGCTTTCTCTGACAGTTCTACGCAGTTTATACGGCTCCAACCTTTTTTTGGTCCTTGATAGAGTGCTCTGTGGCTGTAGTTGGCGCTTGTCTACCTACGCTTCGACCATTGCTCATGACACGCCGTCAGAATTCCGCCAAAGTAATATCTGACTACAGCCGTGGCAGCAACAGCCGCAAAAGTAGACCTACAATCACAGATGTTACTGCGGATGACAGGTCATCCACAGCTTCAATCGCGGGGCTACACAAGGGCAAAGCGCACACCGGCATCACGGAGTTCCAGACGCACGTTGAGAGCCTACCGCTACAGGACATGGCGCCCCACAAGGGTATAAGAGTACAGAGAGAATTCTACGGAGGGAGTGCGAATCCTGTCTAAGTCCCGCTACTTTTATGTAACATTCTACGAGCATACGAGTTTCCATGTCAATAGTTCAGAAATTGTATTTGCCAGCCGTGGACAATATCACGCACTAGGTTTTCGTCGAGGGCCCATTTTACCCTAATCTCACTGTGACTGGGAATCAAGGAAAGCCCAGAGGCTAAAGAGCGTATAGTATATTGAATAGATGTCGGCACAGAAAAAGAAGCTGCATTCCATGAAGATGGAGGCTTGCACGGCATGAACGTCTTTCTCGGCTTATCTCCGAGATTCAAGATAGATTAAGGGGCATGCACGACCGCAAGGTATAAGGTATGCCTCTTTACCCGGGCACATGGATCGCATGTACAAAAAGCATGCTCTAGAAGCATGCTTGGAAGGTATATCGTGGGGTGCTTTGTTGCAGGGCTTGATAGTGTGGGAACAAGTCTAATATCGACGCATTGACTGAGTGGCCAATTAATTGCTGGATAGGGTGTCATTGGGGTCCAAAACGCATATGGCAACTGTGTTCGGACACCAAACCAAACTACTGTTGGAGACTGCAATCTGAAATGTTCTGGGTGTCATCAACACAAGGGGCACACTGACCTGACCTCCAATCATCTACAGATCAGCAGAATTTTAGCTAGCGGCCCGTCAGCAAGCATCGTTCCCCATAGTGGAACTGGTTTCGGGATCAAGCTCGCCATAGTATGGCGTTATGCGGGCCTACGCGTCGCGCAAAGAACGTTCGGCAGTAGAGCTAGAATAGGCACATCAGCTGATTACCTTATGGGCCCATGTTGTGCAGACATTGTAATTTGTAATTTTGGCGCCAAAGAGCCGTTGGTGTAACATACTCTAGCGCCGCGGTTCTCGAAACCTGGTGTGTAATTTACGAAATTGTGCTCCGTACATACTAGCCACAGAGATCTCGATTTATCACTTCGTGTCACACAGCACAGCAGGATCCTGCTGCAGAAGGGCACAGGCATCCTATGGCTTGGCAAGCAACCTTCACTGCTGCCTTCAGACATTTATCTCGTGGCCGCGAGCAGCGACATGTGTTACCATCTTCGTGGTTCACTCTCTGCATGCACATGAGCATGTACCATAGAACATCAATCTTACATCTCAAGCTCTTTTTCCTACGCCTTTGAATTCGCTGTCTGGAGATCTTCGAACTCTCCTGTTGATTTGACTTGTTTCTGAAGCTTTGAGACCTACCTTGTATCACTCAAGTCTTACGTTTGAAGATGAAGCTGGATTCTTTTACCGAGTCATTGAGAGGAGCGCTCTCCGAAGGCTCAAAGATCCTTACCGATCAAAACCATCAAGAGTTCAAGACATCTCTGGAAAGATGGTCTGATCTTGATTTACAAGTCCCAGCAGCCATTGTGAAGCCCGTCAGCGAGGCAGATACTGTTGTAATTGTATAGCCTCATTACTGACCTTCGGGCTTTCCTTCCCTCATTTCATACTTCGGATCTCTGGGCTGTTGCTCAAGCTCTCTGCACCAATATTCCGGTCTTCTAATATTGCGATAAATTAGGTCAAGGAGGCCATCAAGGCATCCGTTCCCTTCGTCCCAGCAACCGGGGGCCATAGCCAGTGGTCTACGATCGGCGACAATGGCTTCATTCTTGATTTCAGCCTCTACAAAGATGTAACTGTTGACTCGACAACACATGTGGCAAAAGTCAAAGGGGGCCTCTTGACCAAGGAACTGCAAGTGGCTCTCTACAAGGCTGGACGATTCACAAGTATGTTGTGTGGACGTAGGTGACGTCTCAAAAGATCAGACACTGACGCTTCTATAGCCGTCAGTAACGGGAATACTGTTGGCGTAATTCCTTATTTCCTGAACGGAGGGATTAGCTCCTACACACCACTCATAGGCTTTGCTTGTGAGAACATCCTATCGGCCCGCATAATCACCGCCAAGGGAGATATTGTAGAAGTGGATGAAAATTCCAATCCAGATCTTCTTTGGGCAATTCGAGGCGCAGGTCAATACTTCGGCATTGTAACGGAACTAGGCATAAAGACATACTCCCTCTCGACGATCGGGAATGCTGATGGGTCTCGCTCATTGGGCACATTCATTTTTCCCACCCAGCGGGCAGAGGACGTATGTCATGCCATGAGCAAGATCATGGCTGACCCGGAGCACACCACAGCCGGGCATTTCATGATAGTAAACCCACCTCCAGCCTTCCAGCAATGCCTGCTGGTCGCGCCGCAGTACCTAGGACCCACCGAAAATGCTGCTGCGGCTTTCAAGCCTCTAGCGGATCTTGAGCCAATGATGGCTATGAGCAACCCTGTCACTTTCGAGAATCACAGCGACCACATATCAATGATGTGCGCAAAGGGAGACTTCAAGCGGTTTAGTCAGATTGGTATTCAAGAGTTCAAGACCGAGAATTTTATCAAACTCATTGATATCCACCGCAGGCTTCTAGAACGATTTCCGGATGCTGGCCGCTCTGGATTAACGGTTGAGTGGCATTCACCGTCGAAAAAGACGGATGCTGTTGACACGGCATTCGGAAATCATGATGTCGATCTCTGGCTGTAAGTTGTGTTCAGCAGTGCTAAGACACCAAATCGATAGCTGATAGTTGTGGATACGATAGGAATGTTCTCTCGTGGTACACTGATCCCGCCCATCACGAAGGTGTCGCTCAGCTTGACCGGGAAGCCCAGGCAGCTGTGCGAACAGGCACTGAAGAGAAGGACTTCGTTACGTATGTCAACAGCGATCGCCTGGATCCGATTGATTACCGATACAAGGGCAGTGAGAGACAAGCCAAGTTGAGAAAGCTGAAACAGGCATGGGATCCCAATGGAATATTCACCGAGGAGTTTTTGCATGCATAGGATAAATTCAGACTTGCATAAGATGCAAACTCAAGACGTCTTCCATGTCCATAGCCAACAGTTGGACTGAATCTTTCCTGGGGATGGAAGACGCCGAATGATGGCCGTGACCAACGTAGGTCTCAATTTATCCAGAAGTACCACTTGCGAGTGAGCTTCCACGTGTGGATGCCAGAGGAAGAGCTCTGATTGATGCTGCATACTCTGATTGCGTGCCTTCTCTTTGGATTGTTCTATTCACTTGTGGCTCTTTACTAGCTGGATATTCCATGTTCCGATTCTCGTCAACCTAGACAGAGTATTCCGTACTAGGTCCCTCTATTTTGTTTTACCCCAAGAATCCACACAGCAAGTACGCACTACGATTTCTACGAGCTGCATTAGAGCGTACAGCAACAATGTCCGCCAAGAAAGTTCCCTCCATCATCCATGACAGTAGTGATCGTCCTTGTTACCTGGGGCCCCACTCTGCTCTCGGCGCCGTAAAAGGTATGGCTTTTTGCTAAGCATCAAACCATGAACAATACTATTTAACAAGGTAGATTCGGCATCGGGTCATCCTCGCTGGACCGCAGTTGGATCCCCCGCTTTCGGTACCTTGATTGAACAAGATGTACTTCCGCGTCTCGAAACACGAAGTGTTGCATTGTTACCTTATATTGAGACATTGACTCTCCGGTGTTGTTCCACATGCACGATAAGAGTTGGTTGCTATACTCCTTGGCGCTTGTTGATGCAGACTGCATGATGCATCGATGCAGACTTCTATTCGACGCCGTATCGGTAGATTCTACTATATGCGCTTGTTCTTGCGATCCAGACCTTCGATGTAGTACATGTCACCGACTCACCGTTTGACCCGCTGGCTGCAAGGCCGCTGAGACCCCGCCACACTGGCGACTTGCATCACCGCTGGCCACATGTCTTCGCCTTCCTCTACGATTCCCGCTGTTTCAGATAGGTTACGATCATCGGATGCGGCGTCTTAAGGGAGTATAATACAGTCGCTGCGGCGGAGGTGAAGCGGGGTATTCGGTAGCGTCGTAGCTGCATTCGTGGAGCCTGTGCCGCAAGACAAGACTATCGCAATTCGCAAACTTCTCTCGGAATGTTGTCGGCCATGCCGTTGCTGGGCAGAGGGATTGGAGGACTGTCAGGCATCCGGCGATGCTTGTTTGGACAGGTTATTGATGCTGGCCACTACCCCACTCTATTTGGAAGAAGCGGTGTAGAATGTTCTAGAGTAAGGAAAGCATGGGGGGCGCTGCAAGCTGCACCAATCGTTCGTCTTCTGCGAAACAATGATAGTCTAGTCTCAAAGAACACCAAGCCCCATGCGGGCGGCAGCAGTCACGTGTCCGACAGGCTGCTCGACAGGGTCTATGTTAGCGCTCCTTCGCTTAGATAGCAGTGTACCTTAAGCTGACTTCTGCTGTCACCGAACCATCTTCCATATGTACCACGTGCGGGCTTGTCAACGGCTTTAGATTGTCCTAACCAGCTCATAGATCAATTATAGGGCTTCTTGCTAACAGCACTGTATCTTCCAACCAGTGGGCCTTGATTTCCTACTTGGGAAAAACCAACATGCAGAGTCTGAACTCTCCTCATGCTCGGGCCTTCCATTCAACTTCTAGCTCCCTCCATTTTCTCCTCTTGGGAAATCCACACTGCACCAACACTTGAGCCCGGTGTCCCTGCCAAACAACATCGATCTGGACGCCTAGCTCATTATGATGTGGGCCGTAATCTACATCCTGGGTCTCACTCATCGTATCCCAGCCTTTGGAGACGCCCCGTGCAAGACATTGCGGAGGGCAACCCGGGAGTTGCCGTTGAGGCGTTGCGGGGGGCTCTCCAGGATGTCAGCAACTGGGCGCTCAATGGCTCCATGGCTTGAAAGCTCAGAGGTCGACTGAGAATCCTCCTCGGTGTCAGTAATTGTAAACCCAATAGCCATAGGTCAAGGTAAGTCAGAGCCCAGGTTCAGGGCGTTGGGGTCAACTTGGGGATGATTCTACTTCTTGGAAAACGCGAGGACTACGCCGTTTGGCTTCAATTCCATCCGGATCCATTTCCCCTGTCCATCCAATACCTTTTAGTGTCACTTAACTCCGCTCATACTTTGCATACAACTTATCTGTTTTAGGTATTCCTGGCAGTGGTACATTGCCAGCAGTACTTGGATAAATAATCCCTACTCCGTACTATCATTTCCTTTTCGACACTAGCCACGTCACCACCGCATCTGCTTTACCATATGCTTTGCATGGAACTATGCAGCTCTAGCGGCATGCTGACTGTCGAATCTCTCGCTGCTTTTTGCATCACATTTCCTCGGGTGAGCACGTGTAGTAGCATGGGCAATTTTGGTACTGCCCAGAACGCTGATGGTACTCGGTGGTTCTTTGTGTTCGTTGAAATTTCAATGTCATAGTTTAACTGTACATTTTCTCCCTGATGGCGGGAACATACCAAGGAAAGGAACTGGATAACCAACCACTGCTCGAATCCGAGAGCCAAGATAGAACCCGAGATACCAGCATCGACTCTTTAGATATCACGCAAAAACCTGCAAGAAGAAAGAGACCGCAATATCTTCGATGGCTATCTTATTTCCTCGCAATAGCCTACATACCCTTAATTATTCTCTACGTTCTTTTGTTCCTCAAGCTCTCCACTCCTAGGCCTGAAGCCGAATGCAAAAACGCAAACCTAGACATCTTCCCCTCCCTCGCCCGCTCCTCTGCCATCCAATTCGAACAACGCCCATTTTCCGTAAAAATCCATCACAACCCCTTTGCCGGCGATCCCAGACCCGAGCTCGACAACGCTTGGCATGACCTATTCGAAGGTTCACCATCAACGAAGTACCCGAACCAACAAACCCCATCTAACAAAGCCCGCAGATATACGAATCCGCGTCTCAAAAGAAGACCTAGACTACTACAACCTCACTTCCATCCCATTCGCCGACGGTTCGGGCTATGCGGCGGAGCTGGGCGTGCATCACGAACTGCACTGCCTGAAAAAGATCAGGCACTGGATCTACAAAGACTACTACCTCACCAACGAAACCGAAGCCGCCATGACAGAATGGCCCGCCCACATCCGTACGTCTTCACCTTTCTCCTCCTATCCCCCTCAATCTCACCAGCCCCTCCCCCAACCCAACAGACCACTGCATCGAAATGCTCCGCCAATCCATCATCTGCCACGCCGACCCCAGCCTCAGCACCTTCGAATACCTCCCCGGCCACCCGCCCACGCTCACCGCCATCGCAAAGGGCCACCATCAGTGCGTGCAGTGGGAGCCGCTGATGGAGTGGGTAAGGGAGCGGCATGTGCCGATTTTCGAGGAGGGGGTTTTGATGGGGGCGGAGGAGACGGGAGGGGCGGAGGGGAAAGGGATGGGGGTGAAGTGCCACGAGGGGGTCGGGGCGGGGAGGTGTGGTGGTTAGTGGAGTGATAGCTCTGGGATATGGGGGGTTTGTATACACCACACCACACCCATTTCTGTTAATTCCAAGTGAGTATTTTGCTTCTGGGGTATGATGTATGACTTGTATCTACTGTACCATGCTTGCTCCAACTACATACAAGTACATACAATGAAAGCAAATTTCCTGGAAAGTGAAAACAAGGATCGACCTCCCCCCCTCATCTCAATAAAAAACCCCCCCCCTCCCCCAAAAAACCACCTCCCCCCCGCGGTGTTTCTCCTCAGCCTATCAAAACAAAGAATATCCCACACCCCCCTCCATAAATAACTCCCTCACTCCACCAACAACCTTTTTTCACATATCCAAAGAAATAACAGCTTCAAGGGTTTGTATGTATGTATGTATATATGTATGAATGAGAGTAGCTATGTACTCGCGTTTACGCAAACGATAAAAACATCCCCAATAACTGAATCTGCACACCACACCCATAGCAACAAAGAAGGTTTCCAAAATTGAACTTAAGTATATCTACGGGCCATTGATGCTATTATCCTCCCCCTAAAGCCCCCCCCCCCCCCCTTAGCCTAGTCCACCCCTCCCTCATCCACCATATCCCCATCTCCATCCGCCACCCCCTCATCCCAACTCCTCCACTTCTCCGCCCACCCCTTGACCGCCTCAAAATTCCGACACGTCTTCTCAAACCGCCATCCGGTAACGCCGCCCAGGTCGAAATCGACGGGTTCGAGATTCGTGTCGGCGGCGCACATGAGCGCCTGGCGGAGGTAGTCGAAGCAGTGGCGGAGGTGGTGGGGGTCCGGGCGGCGGTTGTGGTCGTGGACGTGTTGGAGCTCGGGGAGGGTGCCGGCGAGGGCGGCGTAGTAGCCTACGCGGAGCATGTTCTTTGAGGAGGGGGGGTGTGGGTTAGTTTGGGGTTGTTTAAATAGGGTAGTTGGGGGGGGGAGGGATTTTGGGGCGAGGGGGGCCTTACAACGCAGTGGAGCTCGTGGAAGACGGCGAGGCCGGAGAGTCTGGGGGAGATGGTGGGGTGTTTGACGAAGCCGACGCCTTTGGGGAAGAGGTCATCCCAGGCTTTGTCGGAGTCGGGGGCGGGAGCGTAGGTGAAGGTGCGGTTGTAGATCCAAGGGGCTTTGATGGTGCCGACGGGTTGGAGGAGTTCTAGCGGTTGTAAGTCTTGAGTGTTCGATATGGATTTATTGGGGGATGGAGCGTACCTGCAACGGTTTGTGGGGTATTTGCTTTGCGGAGCCCCGCGTAAAAGCCTATGGTACCGGAAAGGGTCAAGGTGGTCAGGAGAAGGAGACAGAGATAGGTGGTTGACCAGCCTCTAGGCTTTGAGGGCTGGGGAATAGAGTCGAACGAGTCATTGCTGTTGCTGTCTTTGGAGTTCCGGAGTGGTTCTTTGGCTTCTTCTAAGGTAGGGATTGGGGTGTAGCGTTGGCCTTTCAGGTAAGAGAGAAAGGATTCCATGGTTCTCTATCGTGGGTTTGGAGACATGCTCTGATTCTTTTCCGTTGCTTCAAGATAGAGCGCAGGAAGGAAATAGAAGAGCTGAGAGGTGACTGTGACCCTGACCTCATGGTACGTACAGTAGTTGAGTGCAAGGTTTCGAGAGACTAGAGGTCGCGATCCATGCCACGCAAGCGGGCTTAAAGCAGCGCGGGGTCAACGAAAGGTATCATTTGGAATTTGTCAGATCGGCAGATGCCTTTCTCCCGAACCACGCCTTGAAGCACGTTTTGGGTCCCAGGCCTTGGCTAACAATCAAGATAAAGTTCGTAGATAGGGCGCCAATGCCTCCATGTCCGTCAGCGAAAGTAAAGCGTTGCAACCGCAAAACTGGTACTCGCATTAGCGTTACTGGGGACTCTTGCAAAACAACCACAATCGTACCATTAGAGGTTGACCAGATCAACATAGACCGAGAGCTCGGATGAAGTGCCCCTCCACGCAGTCACCACATGACTTCTTGGCTGCGGTCACGGTGGATTAATTGATTTGACAGAAGCCGCCTACGTCCGTAGGAAGGCCGAACAATGAAGGATGAACGCTATCGACGATTAGTAGAGGCATTCCAGATGCCATGTACGAATAGAACACTGGCGCTTGTGCATACTTTGACAGTATTAGGTCACCTCCGAGTTGCTTGCAGGCTATAGTCTCGTTGCTAACGACCACGGTGTACCTCCCATAGGCCATCGAGCATTGCAATCATTCCTTCGCAAACTGAGTCATTCGGCTTTCTCCGATTGATACATGTCTCTTTTCAAACCCATTCGTTACCGACGTATATCCCCAGTCTTCCCATTGACCACGCGTTAAATCAACTGAGCCCCGCAGGACCTTCCAATCGATATCGAGCATTCTAATCCATTCGAAATGAGAGCCAATCTTTACCTTCGAGGATTCCTCGCATTGGCGGTGGTCGCCAATGCCCTCCCTGTCGACAGCAGCAAGAGTAAAACAGATATCTAGCTATATTTGACTGTGAAACTGACTTGAGATAGGCTTGAACCAACGTGAGGCTGCGGACGCTGATGACAAGGTCGTCTACACCTGGTCACTCCCTGAGGAGAAATCAAAGCGTGAGGCCGCGGACGCCGACGACAAGGTCGTCTATACCTGGTCACTTCCTGAAGAGAAAACCAAGCGAGAGGCAGCCGACGCCGACGATAAGGTTGTGTACACCTGGTCTCTCCCCGAAGAGAAGGCCAAGCGCGAAGCAGCCGACGCTGATGACAAAGTCGTCTACACCTGGTCCCTCCCGGAGGAGAAGTCAAAGCGTGAGGCCGCGGACGCCGACGACAAGGTCGTCTACACCTGGTCTCTCCCGGAAGAGAAGGCATAAATTGTGGTGAAATAGTGGCCAGGGCCAGCACATGTTCATACCGCACTGTCGTCCTGGTAACACTAGAGCGTGGGCGGATAGTAAGTGAACGGGGATTAGAGAAGATGGTGATTTGGAAACTACTTTCAGTTAACGGTTCCTGCAAGCGTACTGTTCTTGAATCTTCGTCTGTCGGCAACACTTGTCCTAGAAGTAAATAACGTAGAAGCAATCGAGACCGAGAAAACCACAAATGAGTAACAGAAACGCTGATATACTTGAGGCTTGAAGACTATGACGGACCAGTCAGCCTACTCTCTGTTCCACATGTATGAAAGCCGAAGACACTGCCTTTCCGGCTACTGAGGAGAAACAACGCCAAGTTAGAAGATGCTGACATAACGACTCGACGTTTCCCACTGCAGAGGTTCAGATGAGGTACAATAGCGATCAACCCCAGCCCTTTGCGAGGAAGTCGCCTTGCGCTGGTTTTTAAAAGCTGGCAATAGTTGCATGCTCGGGCAATCTTCCGAGTTTCTGCTTGCAAATGACCAGAAGGACCCTCTCGCCGTTTTCTAATAGTATTCACCAGAGGTGGCAGAATTAGTGTTACAATATTCTCGCTTTTCGTACTCCAGCCTCATTAGAAGAAAGCTGGGTTTTGCTTGCGGTTACTACGTCCCTTGGATTCGTAGGGTCATTAATTTACCTTGAGACCTCGACTGCTGAATTGACGAACAGTTCCATTCGATGCAGCTGAGAGCCACTAATCGAGAATACCAATGGCAACCTCCCTATCCTCCGTCACCGCACAAAGTTGACGGTCTTTCCACCTTTCACAACGACCACCCTCTTCCATTCCTTGCCCTTCGATGTCCACTTTCTTCCCTCATCTGTCTTCTCAATTTGCGCCAGCACCCAGCCCTGTAGCGCTACTTCCTTGCCCTTCTCTGTCATTTCGTCTGGGGGGTTCGGGATTTGGATTGCAAACCGCCACTTACCATTTTCCTGAACCGCACATGTCTGATTACTCTGTTTGAGTTTGGCAAGGCTGCCATCAGGGACGGGGAATGGCTCGTCGAATATGCTTGAGCTTGAATAACCGAGATGACTGTTGATTAGCTCCCAGCACTCCTCGCTGAAGGCAGGGACTACTGGAGCCATCATGCGTAGAAGAACGTTCGTCGCATGATACCGGATTGTGTGACTAATATCTGACGCAGCAGATATAGCGTTTGTGATCTTGATTAGGTCTGAAATGACAGTATTGAGGGAGAATGTGTCAGACAGGGACGAGTTGACAGAAATGACAATGTCCTGTACTTGGGCCCATAATTGCTTCTCTGATGCAGTTTTTGGGTTCTGAGGGCTGTTGAGATATAAGGGAGAAATCTCGGCAGACCCGATTTCCGAGAAGTAATGGACCAGACGCCAGACTCTGCCGAACCAACGTTGGATTCCAATGATGCGCTCCTCTTCCCATTCAAGGACTTCAGTCACCGGAGCTTGGAACAGGATATGGGCTCTTGTTGTGTCAGCGCCGTATTTCCTGATGCATTCCATTGGGTCGACTCCATTGTATTTGCTTTTGCTCATCTTCTGCCAGCTTACATTGGGCGTCTGGCCGGTCAGGATGATTTTAGGACTCGATCGGTCACTGGTATCGACTTCTTCTGGCTTCAGAAATCGCCCACTACCGGGGTCTGAATAGGTTTTGCCATGTACCATCCCTTGGTTGATGACTTTTTTGAACGGCTCCCCTCTGTTACCGACACCCCCACCGGACGGCCATAGGGATGTGGTGGCAAGGAATTTTGCAATAAAGCGGGCATACAAAAGGTGAAGTATGGCATGTTCTACACCACCAATATATATGTCCACAGGCAGACTCACTTCTGCCACTTCAGCGGAAAACGGTTCGATTGCGTTGTAAGGATCTGCGAAGCGCATGAAATACCATGAAGAATCCATGAAGGTATCCATGGTATCTGTGTCGCGCTTAGCACTGCCACCACAACGGGGACATGTCGTATAGACCCAATCTTCTGCAATCTCAAGCGGATTCCCTCTCTTGCCTCTGAACCAACTTTCGGGAAGTGTGGGTAATTCAACAGGTAGCTCTTCTGAAGGCACAGGTACAGCACCACATTCTTGACAATGAATGATTGGAATTGGAGCACCCCAGTATCTCTGACGACTAATCAACCAGTCTCGTAGTCTCCAAGTCTCGGCATTTTGAGCGAAACCACCGGCGTCCGCTAGATCATCGACGATCTTTGTTGAAGCCTCCGCAGATTTCAAGCCAGCCATACTACCGCACAACGGTGTAAGAATGCCAGGTTGTTCATAGGCTTCGGTAAGAACCTCGTTACCGGTAATTGTTTCGCCCGCGCTGCTGTCAGGAGGAGCAATGACCCGGCGGATTGGCTCATTGTCATTGTGCTTGATCCAAAAGACGAAGTCACGGGAGTCATGTCCCGGGACACCCATGACCGCTCCCTCTCCGTAGCTCTCCAAGACGTATGGTGCGACATAAACGGGTAGAGGCCATTTGGAGTACTTAGGACTATTTTCGAGCGCTGATAACGGGTTCCGGCCTGAAACATTGGGCAAGAGATACCCGGATTTGGAGCCATCCCGGAGTGAAGGCACAGATCTTATGAACTCCCGAAGATTCGGATTGTCGACCGCCAATTTTTCGACAATAGGATGAGATATCGATAGCGCAATATACTGTACCCCGTGTAAAGTATCAGGCCTTGTGGTAAAGACTTCGACTGGTCTTTCTTTTTTTATTGTTATCATATTTCCCTCTTTCTCTCTTTGAAAGGATTTTAATTCCACTAAGAATTTGATTTTCGCTCCCCTGGATTTACCCAGCCAGTTTCGCTGCATCGATAGTACCCTCTCAGGCCATCGACTATCTCGTGCGAGAACATCTAAGTCGTTATACAAAGCTTCTTTGAAACTGGTGATTCGAAGGAACCATTGCCTAAGATTTCTCTTTTCTACTTTTGCGCCAGATCTCCAAGAGCAGCCCTTTGCGTCAACCTGTTATCTGTTATTGTGAACTTTATTATCGTTCACAGCGTCGGCTCACCTGCTCATTTGCAAGCACAGTCTTGTCTATTGGGTCGTAGTTGACAAGAGCTTCAGCCTGGTAGGCAAACCCACGTTGATGCAACATCAAGAAGAGACGCTGGGTGTGCTTGTAGAATCCCGGGTCGCAGGTCATGAATTCCTAGGTGAACGACAACAGTTTAGTTTATCAAATTTGGGAAGTGGTCACTGTGGCCCAAAAACTGATTGGACAAATCAAGAGATACGTACTCTACTCCAATCAAAGCTTCCACCCATAGCTTGCAATTGACTCTTCATGTTTCCAATGTTTAGTTTTGTCCATTCTGCTGGATGCACTCCTCGTTCGATCGCTGCGTTTTCAGCTGGTAGACCAAATGCATCCCATCCCATGGGATGCAGAACATTGTGACCTTGCATGCGCTTGAACCGGGCGAGAACATCGGAGATTGTGTAGACTCTAAGGTGACCTATATGCAGAGTGCCCGAAGGGTACGGAAACATAGGAAGTACATATGAGCGAGGTGCCCCCTCCTTGGTCCCAATATCGCCCTCTGTAGTCTTTACCCACTGTTGATGCCATTTCGCCTCGATGGACTGGATGTCGAGGCGTGGAACAGAGCTTGTGGAGGCGGCTCGTTTGTAAAAACCGCAACGGCGGAGGATAGCAGACGTGCCTAACGGGCTCAATGGTATCGCGAGGTATCGATGCGTCATCGGCCTCAAACCGCGTCTGTCCAGGAAGTAATGTCGTTACTCGCAACCTCTTCTAACTAATTAGAGACTAGCATGGTCCTCCGAATCCTCACGCGACACAATCCAATCATGTTTACTGTCTACACATCACAGCGTCCAGCATTAGCAACCTAAATTGCCATCCGAAATGGAAGTAGCTCAGACCCCTAGCTTGGAACAGTCACAGCGGGAGCCTGATCTCCAATCGTATCCAGGGCTACATCAAGAACCCATTGCTGAGTCAAATGCGGAGATAGTAGTGGATCATGAAAGCAAGCCTAATGAGAACCATAGCACAGAGCTCAAAGCCCTTAAGCAGCAAAAGCCGAAGCTAAAGAAGCCTCACCAGACAGAGGAGACAGTGAATAACATGAAGTTCAAGGTCCAAGGAACCATCGAATACTTGCGAGCCAAAGGCATATATCATACTAAACAAGACGTCTTCGAACACTTCGGTGTAGCACGTACTCGAGGTTACGAAATGCTCGGCAATCGAGATCGTCGTAAACGCAAGCCAGGCGACCCAGAAACTCGAGGTCGTCCTACCAAGCTATCCAAAGAATCCGTAAACCGCATGGACGAAATACTGCAGGCCTGGGGCATTGAGGGAAGAGCTATGACTTGGAAAGGGCTTGCAGTTGAAGCTGAGGTTCCAAATGTTTCATGGCGAACCATTCAGCGGACAATGCAGAAGAGGGGATATCGGAAGTGCAAAGCTTGCAGCAAGACATATGCGGCTCCTGACATGGCAGACGTTTCACCAAACTCGGTCTCCAACCAGGAAATTACTTATATGCTTGAGGATGGGCCCGTTCCGTACTCGGAAAATTTACAATTTGGTCCGGGGCCTCAGCATACACTTAATATCATACGGAAACCAGGGGAGCATCATTGTGGGAACTGCAACCAGCAACAAGATCAGGCCTCTGCTCCCATACAGGCTCTTCCTCTCTCGTGAATTGGGAATACTGCAGGGTGTTTACCTCAGGAACTTATGCTTACAGACAAGGACAAACACCGTTCCAATCCCAACGGAAACTAGAACGCTCCATATACCTCATGTCTCGTTTAGTTAATAGCAGGTGAACACAACGGAAAGATATCAAAGTCCAGAGTAAATGCTCTTTCTGGCCCTACCTGCTACATTTGCAGTAGGCTACTGAAACGAGTCAGTTAACATCAGTAGGGAGCCTTAACGTATTTACATTAGCAGATCAATGAGGCTAACAGTGATTTAGGGCAGAATGTCTTGGTATTATCATAAATGGTCAATTGTACATAGCAAGCATACTCAACTGGCACGACGGCGCTACTGGATTGAGAATCGAGGCTGGGGGTTACAAAGATGGGGATCCATTGAGCGTCACGTCCAACTAGCATGGACCAGAAGTCTGAACGTCTGTAACGGCATGATGTGTCTGGGACTATTCCGTACATATCAGCAAGCTCGAAATTTATGGGCCTATTCCCTAAAAACCATATACTGTCAAGTCCAAATCATCTTCTGCTAGTGAAATTCAATTCATCGATTATGTGTCTACGCCAGCTTCAAGCCCCAGGAAGCTGAGCATCTAGAGATACTACATGTGCGTCAATGACCCTGCATCTTGCTCTGCCTTCGTCGAACCCACCAAACCTTGTAATACCTTACACTTAGTCCGCCCCGGGGTTCCAATAAGGTCTGGGTTATCTTTTTGGGCCATGCGAGAAATATCTCTCAGCAGACCCAGTATCATAGTGAATTGATGGGACAAGCTGCGCTGATTGGGCCAAAGTTCGTCTCTGATGCAGTCGGAATTATCGTTGCATCTCCCGGATTTGCTCGCAGCTTACGTAGCAGTGTGTTGCAGCGTTATGACTTCATGGAACAATCAGAAGATAGCTTCAGTCTGTGCTCTGTCGTCGAGTCTCGATATTAGGTCGAGAAGCTGGATAACAGTGCTGAATATTTTCCTTGACTGCATATGTCCATTGGTTTCTCTTATTCAGAACATAGTAGAAGCAAAAACCTTAGCCCCCTTGTACACCTGAGCCGTCCTGGGTTGTAGACCTGCAACGGCTTTGACATCTCAATCACCAAGCGTTTCTTTTCTAGGCAAACGCTATCAGACTGACGACACGGTCAAGATATCTCCCGTCTTTTCCTCTCATGGTGATGTTCTCTACTTCGTCTTCGCCTACCGATAGGTGAATGGCTCCTTTCTGTACGCGGCCTTGGATATCGATCATCATCCCTTCGCCTCTCACGGCTTCTTGATTGTGACCTGTCTTGCAAATGTCTGTCCCTAGACCTTGATCTATGTCGCCGATGACTCCTAATCTCGTCCCTCTCATTGTGTCGGTGTCGGTAACGTCTGCCCTTATCCCGGCTCCTGCTACGTCTCTTATGCCCCCTTTCTCTGTCACGACTCCTACTTCTTTTTCTTCTCTTTTCCAGTTTGTTCACTTTCATATCACCTCCTTCAAGGCCTCCCTTATTACCTATGTGACCTATCATTGTATCCCGTACCTCATCCTGTCCAGCTAGTGGTAGATTACCAACAAATCCACCAAAGCCTACACCTCGACCCCCTTCTTGTTCAACGTCCCCCGCTTCCTTCATAGCCTTCTCGACTTCTTTAGGCCCAGCGACTTCGGTGTTCCTTATACGTGGCTCGACCGGAAACCCCAGTGCTGCGCTGAGCGCATCCTGCTCCGCCTCTTTGATTCTTCGTATTTCTTCGGCGCGGGCGTTTGCTGCATCAGTGGCGGCTTGTGAATCGTCTCCTTTGGCGTACCACGACAGATCTTTGTTCTTCTGCCAGCGGCCAACAGCTGTGAATAGAAGGAAGGATTAGCTTTACAATCTCGCTTGCAGACTTCAAGCTTATTCGATGAGTGCTTACGGGCCATTAGAGAATGCCCTAGGTAGTTCTCTCGGTGCTGGTCATCTTTGACATCTTCCCATCTGAAAGAATCTCGGCCACCGCTGCGTACATGTTAAACGAACAATCAGACACGAATATGCGCTGCACCATACCGGCTACCCTCTTTCCGAACCCCTGCTACCAGGTCCATAGTTGACGGCCACTGTACCCGCCGTTGTCCTAGATAGTTATGGATTGGACGAGTAGGGTAAACAAATTCAAAGTTTCGAAAGAGAAATAATGAATGTGAATTGTGAAGGTAGCTGTCGAACCTGTAGGGCTGTCATAGAAAATTTAAATAGGCTTAGCGTCTACAGTGAACTCAAGGGCGCTGCTATCTGGAATGGAGGGTAAGGTATGATCAGAATGCCACGAATGCCGTCTAAATCTAAGAGGTGTGTAAGCTCGGTATCCCCCATCTATGATACACCCACGATAGTCTCCGTCCTAATAAATCAAGACCGTGAGATCACAGCCCCATTATCTGTCTCGTGACATGGATTTTGGAGATGATGATGGCTAGAAAGAACTAGTGTCGCCTATGGTACAGTCGTAATCGTTAATGTTCACTTCTCGTGATTCTTATTGAAGCCGTACAAAGCTCAGCTCAACATGCGTATATAGGAATGCCTCGGAACAGATAGCACGTAGAGGCGGATACTACCTCAAGATGCAAGTACGGCCTCTCGTAAGGGCGGCTCCGTCTGGTTCTCATACTCAATCTCCATCCGGGGTCCTTTTGTCTTGAGATTCGGAGTTGAGGCACTTCCACGCTTCCTCTTCGCACCAGCAGCAACTATTCTTGGCGCAGACACGTCGCCGTCACTCTCCCCATCACTAACATCGCTGTCGTCCTCTTCTCCATCGTCTGTCCCTGCCTCCTCTGTACTAACCCCCCCTAACCACTCCTCCAGGTCCCCCATATCATCATCTTCGTCACCTTCCACATCACTGACATATTCAACATTTCCGGATCGTTCCTCTTCCATCTCGAATTCTTCCACTACCTCTTCTTCATCTTCGATTCCCTCGTCCAGATCTTCGTCCCTCTGGCCCTCTCCTCCCCTCTCCAGCCCCTTCAGTACCTTCTTCCAAACTCCTTCTTCCACGTTCAATGGTCTGTCCCCATAAGCACCACTCCTCAATCGCTCTATCAACTCCCGTTCTATTGCGCGTTCAACCTTGGCCGCGGCCTCGGCCTTTCTCTCCCTTGTGTCCTCCCTTCTTCTAACCTTCGGTGCCAATTTGGGTACTAGCTTCTCTCCTAATCTTTCTTCTTCCCTCGCTAGTCTTCTCGTCCTGATGGCGACTTGCGTAAGCCTCGTAAGCCTTTGTTTACACTTGTGAATGGGGAATTTCGGCCAGTAAATCAATCGCTCATCGATTTGTTGAAGGGCTTTAGCGTAGTTCTGTGATAATTTGGTGCGCTCCCACAATTTCGAGGGCATATGTGCTCGCTCGATAGTTTTCATGTAGAGGTAGAGAATCCCGGTTTCGGGATTGGAGCGGATGGTGGCATAGCGAGAGTTGGCGAGGGGGCATGATTGACGGTTACAGAGACCGGTGACGTTGTGTTCGTTACGGCAGAAATTCTGTTGTTTTGGAGTCCTGAATTGTTGC
>JAABUL010002614.1_pt1 | contig 29323 bp, 7 predicted proteins | sample 5559151 | NCBI WGS metagenome assembly JAABUL01 (sample SAMN10711876, study PRJNA513368) | rock metagenome | isolation source: Antarctica rocks | place: Antarctica: Victoria Land, Pudding Butte sud
ATGGGAAATATGCCTGGCTCATCACTAACAGATCGAGGCTTGGCTTCCCTCCATTAGACGCGACTTCTTTCTCTTCAAGCCGTACGATCTCAGCACAAACGCGATCGACGTCTTTAAGCAACGATAGATCGTTGGCTTTCACGAACAAGAATTGTCCCTGGGAGCATACGCTTCTGCAGTACGCGATTGTCTGCTCGGCAGCAGCGGCGTTCCTACCAACAATATATATACGCAAGCCTTTACCTTGGTCGCCATGTGTAGCTGCTAGAGCACGAATAGTGTACTCGCCAATGCCAGATGTACCGCCCACAAAGACGGCGACGAGGGGTTGGGATTGGACGAGCGCGGTGTTGCTGGCGCGGACGGCGGGGAGGGCAACCATGACTGTCCAAAACACCACGAGAAGAATGCAGACAAAGCCAATTCACGAAGGAGAGTAGAGAAGAGAGCAAGGGAGTGACTGTTATACATAGAGAGGAGCTAACTCATTCGGTATTCGCCAACCCCTCCACCTAGTAAGCACTATGCCTAATTAGGGACACCTCGTCGCTGTTGTTGTTAATTATAAAATAGTGTTATTAAAGTAATGAATATTTCTGGTAGAGTTTTTGATTCAATACATAGTTGCAACAAGGAAGGGGCGGTCGTAGAATGAGATTATCCCGATCCTGGACCCTGCGCTAACCTCCACTCGCATTGAGAGATACGTTAGCCGCTTTCGGACGCGGCCGTATGCATTCTGAGCTGGCCTGCTGGCATTGTTCATTCAGCAATTGAAAAATAAAAGTCTCGCCCCACGGCGCTTCCAGAAGACGTCTTCGCGAGATGATGGGTTACTGAGCGACTAGTGACAACCCACAGCCAGGAGGCAAACAACCCATCGGTATTCCCTAATTGGGTATCAAAACCATTGTGGATCATTGGGGGGCATGTACGTCAGTCGTACTCTGGCTCTTGCAAAGAAGGTATGCCTTGGTAGCCTACGCATAGAAGAGAAATTGTTTCCAAACTCGGGAACGGCTTCTTGAGGATATGGCCATCTCTTTCAGTCCCTGTAGCACGTAGCTGAACTTACCGGACTATCGCTCCCTTGCCCTTGATGCTTGAGATATTCAAGGTGATACCAGGTAACGCATCCTTTTCCTCTTCACTTTCTCATTCCCATTGCAGGCTCTACGACAACGTGTGCCCCCCACCTACTCTCCGCCCCAGCCCTCTCCACTGCCGCCTCGATCTCCTCAAGCCCATACTCTCCCCTCGTCACCACCCCACTTCTTCCCCCTAATGCCAGAACCCCCGTCTCCGCCATCTTTATGCACCTTCTCACCTGTTCCTGGCTATACATCCACTTCCCAAAAATCTTCAAATCATTATGCACAATGATACCATACGGTATACTCACTGCACTACTCACACCTCCCATCAACGCCACTCTCCCACCATGCTTATAAGAGAAAGCGCCGCAGGGAAATAGGTGTTCCCTGCAGCTGGTGGAGGCGAGATGTCGAGGAAGGCAGAGAAGCCACCCGTGGAGGCGGCACGGAGGGCAGAGGTATCGTCTTCGAGGGTGCCAGTCATGGGCACAGTGATTAGGCGGCCGGTCGGGCCAAAGGTGGTATTTAGTCGCTCGAGGATGTCGCCATTGCGGCCCATAGCGATGACAGTGGCACCCATGGCGAGGGCGACCCCGACTGCAGCGCCGCCGAACTGGCCGGTTGCCTATTTCATCATCCGCGTTAGCTCGATCGATGTATGTCATGCAGAGAACCAGCGAATAGAGCAATTCCAGTTCCTGACGCCCCGTTTTCGTCCAGCATTCAGGAGGAAGGCCATAGTCAACTCACAGGGGCAATGACGATCGTCTCGCCCGCCCTCAGACCAATCTCGTCTAGGCCTCCAAAAGGGACCAATGATGTAGGCAGCGTGCACAGATCACAGATGCTGTATCCTTGTCTCTTCTACAGTAGGTCCTCGTTCAGAGGGTAGAGATTTTCTAATGGGAATTTGACGTATTCAGCCCAGGTCGAGTGGCGCCATTCGCCATCCATCAAGAGGCGAGATCTGGGAGAGCCGGAATGCAGGCCCATGAGGAAGCGGGCGGAGAGATTATCGCGCGCAGAGACAAATACATCGCAGAGGACGAGGGCGCCGGGTGTCAAGAGAGTGGTGTCGGGGCCGGTGGCCGTCACTGCAGGGCGTTAGTTTTCGACTGCAGGAGCAAATCGACGAAGTGCCTGCTATGACGGAAAGAAAACATGCGACGTTAGAGTGCGAGGTTGACAAAACGGCAAAATCGCGAAATGGAAATTCTTGTTACAACCTAGCATGCTAATTGCCTTTATTATTATCTAGAGCATATTTTTTGATAGAATCCATAAACAAAGCCAATACTCACCACGTCCAATGGCACTGATTCCAGGCGTAAGTAGGAGCGACATAGGGTAAGGTCGTTTGCCAGACAGAACGTCGGACATGTACGCAAGGATTAGTACTGCGTGTATTCGGACAACTGCAGACCCAGATCCAGGAATAGGGATAGGCACATCCTGAACAGCTAGCGGAGTATCGACAGAAGAATGGATAACAGCACGGTGGGTCTTTTGAGCCATGATGAGATTGCGGAGAACGGAAATCGGCTAAGGAAAGGAAGTTGCAATGCGCGAGACAACAGTGACAGATATTATATAATTTATGGGAAAGACTTCGTCGGAGATTCTTACGGTGTCAAGGGCTTATTGCCGGTGGTGGATGAAAAAAAGACTTTTTGCAAAGGAAAAACGAAGACCGTTCCATGAGAATCCCCTAGGTCCCCGTTACTAACGCTAAGACGTTTTTACGTTCTTCGAGCGCCATGAAGATCGGGATAAAGAAAAGCCAAACCTACACAGATTCAAAATAACGTTGAGCGTTGGGCAGTGCGCAGCAACCCCCAAAAATTTAAGCAGAAGGAAGCATCGAAACGCTTGATCGAAGCTTGAAAGCCGTTCATTGGTGCATTGTGGATCGAATGCAAACCAAGAGAAGAAACTCGTAATCTTGCTGTCATTGAGAGGCTGACCTTACGGCTCTGTGGCAGACCTCATCGCTCTATGGGTTTTGGCCTCACATCTACCTCGGTGAAGGTATTTCAGCCTCCTGCTTGCTAGCGGCCTGCTTCTCCGCGAGCACCTTCTTGACCGCTGGCCTCTCCTGCAACTTCTTCAGCCAAGCATCGTAGTGAGGTGTCTCCTTCTCGATGTCGAAATCCTGAGATTTGAGATTCGGAAACATGGAGGCCCACGGGACGAATGCCAAATCCGCGTACGTGCACTTCCCACCAACCAGATATCCATCGCCATTCTTCTTCAATACCGAGTCCAGGACCTTAGTGACACGCTTTGCCTCTTTTTGATAACGTTCAACGGCGCTGGGGAGCTTCTCGTGGTGGAAGTTGATGAACCAACCAGCCTGACCAAAGTAGGGGCCTTGACCGGACATTTGGTAGTGGAGGTACTGCTGAGTAAGGTACTTTTCAGGGAAGGAGGAGAAGCTAATTGAGTTCTTCTTGTCGTACTGGTCGATCAGGTACTGTATGATGGCGCCAGACTAGGGATATGAAGTTAGTCTTTCGGCTTGTCTCACGTCTTGGGAGCCACGGTGGCTCACCTCCCAGAGCGTGATACCAGTATTGGGATCTTCGATCGTAGGGGCACTAAAGGTAAACGTAAGCTGTTGTGACGACGACTCAGATGGTGAAAGCGGCAGCTCACCGGCCATTGGGGTTCTTGGACTCATAGGGGGCCTTCTTCATGTTCTCAAACTCCAGGAACTCGGTTTTGTAAGGAAGACCGAGTTCTTCGAGGATGAAGGCAACCTTCCATGGGTTCGGGCCACTGGCGTGGGAGTAGAGGGTGATTGTTTGTGTCACGATGGTCGTCGGGAGTTCGGGTGTGGTTACGATAGACTTTGGAGGGTGTACGGAACTGGAATTCCTTGATAGTGGGAAAGCGACTCTCTTATAATCGTCCTTAAATATTGTGCTTGGCGAATTGTAGTGGGGCACCGGCGATTACCCCACCATCCCATTATCGCTCGCAATCATATCTCATTGAAGCCTTGGCGCTGGGTGTCGGAAGACAGATGGGCCGTCTGCATTATTCAGCATCAGAAGCAACTTTGTCAGCATTTGCCTCAATTCTCAGACGTATCGCGCCAAGCCTCTTTGAGTTGACGACTAACAAGCAGTCTTTCAACGACATGTTTGAGTCCAAAACCCTATATTTTTAGTTAAATCGCGTTATTTTGCGAGTCGCTTATATATTTTCGACGCGTTACAATTTTCTCTTCTCTATATTTATCTTTGCGACGCAATTATTATTTTATTATTATTGTTGTTAATTAAAGCGTTTAATTCGACAATATATTTGCTTTTGCTCTATTTGCTATACTATATTATATATATATAATTCTAGAAACAATATTTTTTTAATTTGCTATTCTTTTTTGACTTGTTTTTAATATTAAAATTTAATTATTATTTAATTAATTTAGCAATTGTCTTTGTTATCTATTTTTAATCGATAAAATTATATAGATAAACAAATTTTCGAACGCAATTTAATATATTTTAGATACGTTAATTGTAATAAACTCGTAAAAATGCAATTTTAATATAGAAATAAAAACAATAAAAGATTGTTAATTCTTTGCAATAAATTAACATTTTTATTTATTTAATAATATAACTTGTAATTTTACAATTTTTATTAAAATTAATTGAATTAAAGATAGCAATAGTTATATTAATAATAATATATATTTATATTAATAGCAAAGTTTGTTTTTGCAATATTCTTAAACAATAATAGCAACAAAGATATTTTCTTTATTAATAAAAATACAAATACGCAAAATAATTAGTTTAAATAAAGCAAGAAATTTAAATATAATAGCAAACTTAAAATTTTTAACAATTTTAACAATATTTATAATTTTAATAATATCGAAAGAAATAATAGCGCAATATTTGTTTATAATATTAAATATATATATAATAACAAATATATTATAAATAACTTTGTAATTAAGAAGATTTAGAATCGATTTAACTTTATATTTAGATTGTAACAAATTTAATATATTTAAACTTTGTTAATATATTAAATCGATATAATTTTATATATTAAAATTAGTTTTAACAAAAGTTTAATTTTTTAGACAATATTATTAATATATAATTTGTCGAAAACAATATTAATTATTATATTATTTAAAACTTTAAAAACGCAATAATATTAGACGTTAATACAAATTTAAAATTATTATCTTTTTATATTAAACAATAATAGCAACAATAAAGAAAGTTAAAAGTATATAAAATAAAATAAATTTATATACAATATATATATTTATATAAATTAAAAAACAAGAAAAAAATTAACTTATATATAATTGTAGTATTTACTAATTTAAAAATAGTATTATTTAAGAATTTTAAAAACAACGTGCTAAGTAAATCTAGTTATATTAATTGATTATATATAATAAATATCGACAAACTATATCTATATAATAAGTAACAAAAATTTCGATCTAAATATTATAATCTTAAAATACTATATATAAGATTGTTAATTAAATTGTCTTTTAATACAAATTTAACTACTTTAAATTTAATAATACTTGCAAATATTATAGATTAATATTATTTTTTAAAGAGTATATATATTGTAAAGATCTTATTAAATTAATTAAAAATCTATATTTAAATTGTTAAACTCTAGATTGCAAAAAAAAATATAGCAAATCTTTAATATATTTTACTATATAGTATTAGCAACTTTTATAATATTTTTAAAATTGTTATTTTTATAAATACTATTATAAAGATTTTGCAAATTGTAAAATTAATTAGATTCTAAATAGTTATATTAGATTATTTGTCGAAATTTGTATTATAAATAATATTCTTTTTTAATTTTATAACAAAAAGCAATAAAATAAGATTTTTTAATTAATTCGAAATTTTAAATAATAATTGTATAAATCTTTTAATATTAATAATAATAAAAATTTATAAATTTAAAATAAACAATTTTAATATTAGAAAAGTTTTTTAATAATTATCTCTAAATTTGTTGTCTTAAATAATATAATATTTAGAGCGCACTATACAATGCAAACTTTTATAAACTTTTTTATTTTTTTTATTTTAATTAATATAAAGAGATAAAGATTTTACTTAAAGTTAAGAAATATATAGAACAAAATAATACAATAAATAATTTTTAAATATTAAACAAAAAACAAATAAATTTAAAAAAATATTAAAATTTTAATTGCAATATATAAAATTTAATAAATTTTAATTTAAATAAATATTTTTGCAAGTATCTATTAGATTTTTTCGATAATAAGAATTACAAAATATTAAATTATTAAAAACTTATCTATTGCTATATTATATATAATTTCGATTATAATATAAAAACAAAATTATATATAATATTAAATAACAATATAAAAAGAAACAAACTTAAGATTTATTAATTTCGAGAAAAACTATTATAATAAAAATAAAACAAAATATACAAATTGTTTTTTATATTATATATTTGTTACTTTTCTTTATTAATTATATCGAACAATATATTCGAAAATTTAGTTAAATTCGAGAATTATATTAAGAATAAAATCTTGTTATAACAATTTTTTAATATAAAATAAATCGAAATATATAAATTTTGCAATAAAATTATATCTATTATAGAAAAAAATTAAAGTATAGACAATAATAAAGATAAGATATTTAAAATTTAAAATTGTTGTTAAAATATTGTTAGTAATTAAGTTAAAATATTAACTATAAATCTAGATTGCAAAATCTTTAATATATAACAAAATAAATAAATAGAAAGATACAATAAAACTCTTAAAATATTAAAGTCTTAAAAAAAAAAAAAAAAAAAAAAAATTATTTTAAGAGTAAAAAAACAATTAATTTAAAGCAATTAAAAAACTTAATAAAAACTAGAAATTATTTAAGAGTTTTAAAAAATTTATATTATTTAAAATATACTATATTATTGTCGAGATACTTGTAGTATTTAGCTATTTTGCAATATTTAATATTGCAATTTTATTAGATTTTGCAACTTAATTTCGACGCAAACAAAAATATTATTGTTATTATTATATATTGTTTAACTAATTCTAGTTTAAGAATTGTAATATTTGATATTTATATAATTGTTACAAATATATTTTTATTGTTATAGATTATATTAACAAACGCAACTATTAATAGATTTATTATTATATCTAGCAATATTGTTTAAATTCGAAAAAATACAATTGCAATTAATATCTATATATTAGAAATAGTAAATAAGATTAAGATAGTAGTATTGTTAAACAAATATTAAAAATTATTTAATTAGATTAAAATAGCTAAATTGCTAAATTAAGTCGAGATACTTAAAGTCGATAGCAAACAAAATAAAATAACAAGAAACAAAAAATATAAAATATTAAAAAAGATACTCTTAAATATAATTGTTATATTATTTGTATTATTAAAAATGTGTTTTCAAATAAAAAGAAAAATATTAAAGCAATTTCTTAAATAGTTGTTGTATAAAATTGCACAATATAATTTGTCTTATTATAATAACTTCGAAATTAAAATTTATAATATTATATAATTATTTTTAAAATATATATTTGTCTTTTAATATTTATTATTGTATAAATTGTAATATATATACTTTTATAATATTGCAAAATATACTAATATTTTTGCTTTAATATATTAGATTTTGAAGACAACTATCTATAAAGATAAGTTTTTTGTATTCGACTTATTATATATTATTTGCATTTATTAGTTAACAAATATATTTAATTAATTACTTATTATTTTTATAAATAGAATAAAATTGTTTAATATTTATATTGTATCAAACTTATTAATATCTAAAATAAAAAATAGCAAAATATTATTAATTTTGTTTTGTATAAAGCTAATTGTTGTTATATTTACAATCTATTTTTTATTATATTTAAATATATTTTTACTTAATAATATAAAATTTTTGTTATATAAATTAAGCGCAAAGTTAAAAGAGAAACAATCTTAATTTATATAAAGTTATATAAGAGATTTTTGTATTAAATTTTAAATTAAATTTTAAATTTTTTTTGTAAAAGATTTTGACAAATATTTGTTTAAATTTAATTTTTTAAATATAGATTTAATAGAGTTTTTTAAATTTATAAAATATAAATTGTTAAAAATTTAATTTTTAAGAAAAATATTGCTATTTTTAGAAAAATAAATACAATTATATTAAAATATTTTTAAACTATTGTTTAACAACTTTAATAAATAATTTGTTTTAAAATTAATATCTTTTTTATTGCGCAAGTTTACAAAATTGTTTCGTAATATAATTTGCTACAATTTTATTAAAATTGTTAATATATTAATAATATAAAGTATATATAATAGTATTTGCGTATATTTAGAGATATTAATTGTATTTGATTAAAAAATAATTGTAATTTATTAAAATATATATTGCAACAACTTAATAATTATATATTTAATAATATGTTGCAATATAAGATAGATTTTTATATAGATACAAAAGTTGCAATAATTCTTTTACTTTTTGTTGCGCACAAATAATTGTATTTTTGATATAATTAATATTAAAGAAATATAAAGTTTGTTAGTTATTTTTTCTAATACTTGTATTTAGCTATTTTGTTTGTTAATAATCTAATAATTAAATTAATTTTGCAAATTTTTAATTTAATTTAAAAATATATTTTGTTTTTACAATTAATAAATTAGAGATTTTACAATATAAGATTAATAATTATAAATAATTAGTTCTTCTAGTATCTAAAAGTTCTTTAATTGCGCTACTTTTTATTAATAGTTTTATCTATTAATAACATATTAAAGTATTAATAAATTAAATATATTTATACTATCTTAATAAATTTTGTATATAAGCTAAAATATATTTAGTTGCAAATATTATAAATTTAGTTTAGACAAAACTTAATTAAAGCAATCGAACAAGTAATCTAAGATTTTATATTGCAATATTTTGATAAATTATATATATAATTAGATTTTAAGATTATTAAATACAAGATACAAATAAATTTAATAATAAAAGTTGTTCTTCTTAATAAAAAATTATTTTAAAAAGATATTTTTCAAAATTTAAATATTGTTTGTTATAATACTTTTGTTCTTAAATATAGATTTAAGTAATTATATTATTGTTTTCTTTAATTTAAATTTTATAAGTAATAATATATTTGTTAATTATAAAAGCAACAATTTTTTTATTGTTTGTCGACAAACAAATATTTAGTAGCTAATTTTAAATATATATATTTAATTTAATTTAAGTTAGTATAATTATGTTACAACTCTAGCTTGTTACAACTAGTATATATTCTACAAAGCAATTTGTAGCATATAGTACAATTACTTGCATGTTTAACAACTTAGCAAACGAACATTGTTCGACACGCTAATAAATAAGTTCGACATGTTTAACAACGAACAAAGCGAACAAAATTCGACATGTTCGACAACGTACATAACGAACAAAAGAAATCTCTTTAGTATATAGATTTCCTAGATACGACTTTTTTATAAATCGTATTTAACTTATTTATTAAGTTATTCTTTATTATAGATACAAGCTACAAACCTTTGTTATCAAATAATTGCTTACATTGTCTAAAGACGTCTACAAATCTCTCTAACAATATTAATCTATCTTGATACTCTAGTCGCCTAGATAGCAACGTAACACTTTAAACACTCTAAGAATGTTTATATTAGATCAACGCGTCTCTACTCTAAGCATTAGCTTATTAGCATCACGTCAACTCTTTATCGATAAAATGACAAAATCAAGATTAATAAATCTAACATCTATTATAAAGATCGCATCAATCTAAAGAACTAACTTATATAAATAAATATCTATTTTATCTTCTATTCTATTTTAGCGAACAAGAAAACGATTTTTGCATTAACATTTTTTAGAAAAAGAGTTTAGCATTGATTCAAGCTAAACTTACGCAAGTATCTAAAGAATTATAACAAAAATTCTTGTGCAATGTTTACGAATTTCGACAATTTTAAAAGAGAGCTTCGAAGAATCTTTGAAATATCTAACGAGAAACAAATTGCGAAAAAAGTGATTTAGCATTTAATTTAACAAATCTTTGCAACAAATTACGTAGCAAGATTTTAAAAGTATGTTAATCTAATCAAGTAAAACGATATTGCACTTATAACAATGTTTCGACGAAATTTAAAAAACAATCTAAAGAACGAAATTATGCGTAACGAAAGACGTATTAACGACATGTTTAATCTCATTAAAGTAGTTATCAATTTCGACGACAAATTGTATAAAAAAGCTATAAAAAAAAGATACGATCAATCTTAAGAAAGAGCAAAAATCTTCTTTGAATCAACGATCAAATATTAGCAAAAAGAATCTTGTTTTAACTAGAAGTATAATAACTTTAATTATCGTAAACTTGCATCTATAAAACTAGATTTTACTTAACAACGTAAAAAGAAAAACTCTAGAGAAAAACAAAATAACAAATTCTAAAAAACGTGTTATTTATGTGACAAATCGAATTACTTCGCAAGAGATTATTGATTGCGAAACTTAATAAATCGTCGAAAAATCAATGTTATGTTAAGAGAGATATCTAATAGCTAGAACGACATTAGGGAGCAAATTGACACAAAGGCGAACACCCTCAAAATTGAATCGAACGACGACTACTATTTGATAAAAAACTTAAATTAATTATAGAAAGTTCTAGATAAAATATCATCAAACAAAACATTCGCATTTACGTAAAAAATTAATTAAATACTTAATGAGATTATAAGAGCGAAATGATTAAAAACGTTATACTTTTATTTAGTAACAAACTTAGATAACAAATACAATTAAAAGAACTTTCACAAATGTCTAGATAACATCACGAAACACCTTAAGACTTTAGCTAGTTCATTGAAGAAACGACAAATAAACTAGATCGTAAATAAATGTAAAAAAGCGCTAAAAAGCGACGTCACTATAAAAAGAGATATTTTTAAGAAAATCGAACAACAATTAAGCAATGTTAGTTTATTTAAATAAACGATAAAGAAAGCAAAGAAATATACGACACTTAATTGAACAAAATGCTATAACGACTTATGTTAGACTTATCTAGAAGACAAAGAAAAAGTCAATTAATTCTTTAGAAAATTAAAGTTATTAATTTAGCATAGAAAAGAAGTTTAACGTAAGCAAACGTTCGAAGCAAAAGTCGCAACACAAAAACAAAGAAAAGTTTAAATTTTTTAATAAAGAGCATACTAAAGAAATGCAATATGTTAGCCCAATAATAGCAACTAAACTTAATAGCATACGTACGATATTTTATTACACTAGTTAAGATTAATGATTATTAACTTACTACAATAGTCGATTTTAATGCAATAAATAATTTTATAATCAAAGCTTTTGTTAAAAGAAAAGAATATTCTATTTAAAAAAAGTCTAACGCATACAATTTAATAATTATAAATAAAAACTTATTATTTAACGAAAATGAAAAAGTAAATAAAGAAACGAAATTATTATCGATAGCTATTTAGCAACATTACGAGAAACTAATTTTTAATATAGTGAAAATAATTATTTATAATATTGTTTTAGAAATGTCTTGATTGAAGCAACACAATTTAGAAGTTGACTAAAATATACAAATACTTAGATTCGCACAATGTGATCACGTAATTCACATCTAATCTACGCATCAATAACGTTCAATAATAGATAAAAGATTAAATCAAAAATTGATCGCAAGTAGCAAGCTTGCATTTTCGCAAAAAAACGATTTAACAAAGTTTAACTTAATAAATACTAGCAAAAATTAATCGAATTACAAAATCAAAGTAAGTAAAAAAAATTACGAATTTTTCAAAAGCTTTAAACTATTTAATATAGCGAAGAAATCGCTAAAGTACGTATTACGAATATACAACAATTAGAAGCATCTATTTTAAGAAAAGAAAACGACAAAAATTCTCTCTAAATATTAATTGTAAAATTACGAAATTAAATTTAAATTAAACAAGCAATTTACGTTTAAACTTATATATATTTTATTTAAAAAAAAACTCGAAATACTTCGCGGATACTTAGCGAAAAACGAAAAGAAAAAATTTATTAAAAAATCCTAATTATAGATAGAATACTTAATTCTCTTTGTATTAAAAAAAAATGAAACTTTTTATCTATGTGTTAATTATTAAAAGTTAAACAATATTATAATTAAAAATTAATATTTATTATCTAATATTAGCGAGCTTTAGAATTGATTATTTGAAGCAAAGTACTTTATTAAATTAAATTTACGAGAAGCGTATAATCAAATTAGAATAAAAATAAAGAAAGAGTAAAAAATAGCTTTTTGCACACAATATAAATTATACAAATACACGATAATGTCGTTTAAACTTACAAACGTCTTAATAATGTGTCAAAAAATAATTAATAATGCATTACGACAATATTTGAATCAATTTATCATAACGTACTTGAACGACATCATAATTTATTCAAAAATTTTAAAAGAGCATGTTAGTTATATCTTTAAAGTATTAGAATGTTTAAATATAAAAAATTTACATCTTAAATTAAAGAAATGCGAATTTCATTAAAAAAAAGTTAATTTTCTTAAATTTGTCGTTAAACGATACGAAATACGCATAAATCTTAAGAAGTTACAAACAATTAAAAAATAAAAATTATTAATAAATGTTAAGAAAGTATAATTTTTCTTAAGTTTTATAAACTACAACAAAAAATTTATTAAAAACTACTTAATAAATGCAATACTATTAACGAATTTTACGAAAAAGAATACGTCATAATTATAAAAATTCGTAAAAGAAAAATTATTTTAAAATCTTAAATTAGAATGTTTAAAAAAATTAATATTAAAAATGTACAATTTGCAATTGTTAAATAGAATTAAAATTAACGCATTAAATTTAGTTATTAATGTATGCTTTAATTAAAGACATAAAAATATATAACACTTAATAACATATCTTTCGAGAAAACTCTCGTTAATTAAATAGAACTATAATGTCTACAATAAGAAACTACTTGCTATAGTAATTTTCTTAAAGTTATAAAAAGTATACATAGAAAAATCACTAAAACTTATAATTCTTACAAATCATAAAAATCTTGTGCACTTTATTATTATTAAGCAATTAAACAAAAAATAAATGCGATAATTAAAGAGACTAAAACAATACAAGTTTAAAATATAATATACTTTAAACAAAGATAATAATAAAGTAGACGCACTTAACAAAAGAAATAATTATATAAAAACGAAAAAATCGTTTAATTATAACATATTTAAGATCAATTAAAATGAATTATTATTAGCAAACAAATACGAGCTAAATGTTACACTACGAATATTTCAAAATAATACAAAAAAGTTTTTAATAAAGAAAGAAAAACTTCAAATATTTATTAATATCGACAAATATATAAAAGAGCATCATGATAAATTACTACAAAGACATTTAGAAGTGACAAAAATTCTTTAGCTTTTACGCTAGCATTGTTAGTTCTTACAAATAAGACAAATTGTCGAAACATACATTAAACGATGTCTTAATTATTAGCAAAACAAACATGATACATATGCGAACTATAACGAAATTTAATATTAGAAATTATTTAAATCGTTATAAAATAAAGTTACGATAAACTTTATTATTAAGTTGTCAAAGTCGACGAATCTAGCAATTGAAAATAGATATAATTTAATACTAATAATGATTAATAAACTTATTAAGTATTTACATATTATTGTATATAAAGAGAAGTTTATTGCAAAACAACTAAAATACATTATATTAAATCAACTTATATAATATCATAATATACTTAAGAAATTAATTAGTGACAAAGACAAACTTTTTACGTCTAATTATTAAAAGACGCTTCTCTTAATGTTAAATACAAAACTTTAAATGTCTATTATCTATCATTTAATCATAAATGATTAAATAAAAAGAACAAATTAGAGTTTTAAACAATATTTAAGACATTACATTAACAATATTTATAACAATTAAATATTACTTTTATCTATAATATAACTAGCATTCAATGCTAAGATTTTAAATATTACTAAAATAACTTTATTTTTTGTCAACTATAACAAGAAATTAAATTTTTTCGAAAAAGAATGTACGCATTTGTTAACGTAATTAGTTATCAAAAGAATAGCGACGTTAAAAAAGATACACAACAACATCTTAAAAATGCAAGAAAAATTAATTAAATATTAAAACAAAAAACGAAAAATAACATCTTAACTAAAAGAGAGAAATAAAATATATCTTTTTACAAAAAATCTTAGAATAAGAAAGTTAAACAAGAAGTTAAATTATGTCAAAGTTAAATCGTTTTTCGTTAAAAAAACTAAGAGATTAATCAATTATAAACTCGACTTATCTAAGAACGTTAAAATATTTCTAGTATTTCATGTATTATTGTTAAAATTAATCGACTTAAATACGTTTATATAAGAAACATTTTATTATAAATTACAAAAAGAAAATCGATTTAAGATTAAAAGAATTTTAAAACAATAAAATTAACAATATTATAAAGTGAAAAAGATACTTTACGACAAAAAACACATGAAAACCAACTAGCAATCTCGACGACTACGATATCCTTATCTAGAAATTTTATTAACGTTCGAAAAATCGTCTAATATAGCAAAAGAAAACTAAATAGTAAAAGATGTCTTAATTAAAGCATTCGTAATAAGACAATTTGACAACTTTGTAACATTTAACTTCTTTATACTAGATAATAAACATTATGTTTTTCGTTTTATTTTTGCATTAATTTTTTTTAGCATCTTTTTATTACGAAGCAATCACGTAATTATAATTATTAACACAATCTTATTCTTTGCTACTTTAAAGAACAAATTTTCTTTAATATAATTTAAGAAAGTTTACGACATATTTACATACAATTTGTTCGCACAAACACATTTTAAACACTTTAAATAAAATAACGAATCTTTTATAATAATGCAAAGTTTGCTAATATAGTAGCAACGTTTACAAGCGAAATTAATAAATGTTTCGTAATAATCTATTTTAAAGACAAAACAAATACGATTTTAATAAAACGATATAACATGTAAGCATTCGTTTTTCGAAACGAAAAAATTTAAAGAAGAAGAATAGTGTTACGATTTTAATTTGTTATAGTTAATATATACTTTACAAAGCAATTTGTAGCATATAATACAATTATTTGCATGTTTAACAACTTAACAAGCGAACATTGTTTAACACGCTAATGAATGAGTTCGACATGTTTAACAACGAGCAAAACGAATAGAGTTCGACATGTTTAACAACGAACATAGCGAACAAAAAGAATCTCTTTAGTATATAGATTTCTTAGATACGACTTTCTTATAAATTGTGTTTAACTTATTTATTAAATTATTTCTTATTATAGATACAAACTACAAACTTTTGTTATTAAGTGATTGCTTGCATTGCCTAAAGACGTTTACAAATCTCTTTAACAATATTAATCTATTCTAATACTTTAGTCGCCTAGATAGCAACGTAATAGATTAATAGATTTTGTTATATTAATTTTTAATATATCTTTGTATTTATTTAATTTAATTCTAGCTTTTTCGCAATCTTAATTGCAAAGAGTTAATTTATATTAAATTATTATAAATTTTATATTAATAATCTCTTCTTAAAATTAAACTCTTTAAATATTAAAAATATTATTATTAATTTTAATTTAATCTTTTTATTTGTATATTTGTTTTTTCTCTCTTCTATATATTTAAAATTATTGTATATACTAATTTTGTCGAATCTTTAATCTATTGTTTAAGCTCTTTATTGTATTTTTTTTGCAAAAATATTTGTTTGTTGTATTAAAATATTATATAACAAAACTATTTTATATTTGTTAAAAGTATTAATTACTTGTTATTAAACTCTATTCTTGTATATATATCTTAAATAAATTTTATAAATTGTTTATCTTTTTAAGTTATCTTTTGTAATATAGTAAATTTATAAATATAATATATATATTAATAAACAATATATTACAGTAAACCTTCTCTATAAGCAGTCAAAAAACATAGATATTTAACTGCTTATAACGCGATACTATGTATATTGGGAGTCTTGACACTTATCGCGCTAAGCTCAATTAGATTAGTTGCTATCTCTTGATTAGACAAGATTAGGTATCTGCGAAATGCAATAGAATAGACAATTTGTTGTCGTTTTGACGACGACGTTATTATAGTTAAAAGCGATCGCAAAGAGTTTATTCTCGACTTAATTAAAATAAGTGCACGCGATAAAGTAGTAGAAGAAGACATATTGAGTCTATACGAAGTACGAGAGCAGAAAATGTGAAAAATTTGATTAAAATTTGGTCGATAAAGCCTGCATTCAGGGAAAGAAATCAGGTTTTTCTTCAACTTTTTTATAAGTAGTCTTACCAAAATTTTCGAGAAATCTATCGCCTCTTTCTATAGACTAAAACTGCGATAATTACTATCAAAATCGATAATTTTGGCAAAATTGACTATCTATAACCTAATACTACCTATAACTCGATTGCTTATAAAAAAGGTTTACTATATTAATATTAAATATAGTTAACAATTTTGTTTTTATATTTGTAACTTCTATTATTTTTAATTATATTAAAATAAATCTCTTAATTATTAAATAAGTTTTACTAATTGTTACTATTGTATTTTGCTTATTAATTTTAGTTAAAAGTATATATATAATATATATAGACTCTTTATATAGTATATTAATCTTATTGTATAAAATTTGTATTATTTAGTTTTAGCAATATTGTTATAATAGATAGTTTTGTTGTTCTTTTTTAATATATATTATAAAATTAATTTAAGCAAAATAATTATTGTATACAAATTTTATAAATATATTATATATTTTTTGTATCTTTCTATTTAATTAATCTTAAATTTGTTTGTATAATATTATTAAAAAAAATCTTAAATTTAGTTTAAGCAATTTTATTAACTTTAATATTATTATTATCTTTTTATTATTATTGTATCTTAGTTGATCTTCGAAGTTACAAAATAGTAAATATAAACAAAATGCTCTTAATTGTTAAACAAAATAAATATAAAATAAACTTGTAACTAAGAAGAACAATAATACTATTAAAAAAAATAAAGATAAAAGTAAAAATAAAGACGCAAGTCTATAATATAAATATATTATATTTATTGTAATAAATAATAAATAATAATATTAAAAATAGTTTAAATATAAAAATAAAATTGTTTGTAGACAAAAAAAGAAAGACAAAAAACAATATATAGCAAAATTGTATTTTAGATTAAACAAAAATAAGATTAAGACTAATAGTAATATTATATAAAAAGAGAGAGTTCTTAATAGATTTTAATTAATTCGAAATAAAAACAAAAATAATAAAAATATTATTTTGAATTTTCTATATAATTAAGATGATTGTTTAAGTCAAAATTAAATAATAATTAATATATAAGAAGTTAAGTATACTTAATTTTATATTAATATTTTATTTAGATTCTAAATATCTAGCAATTCGATATTAGTTAAAAAAATAGCTTAGAAATAAGTAAGTTTTTAAGAAAAATTTAATATTGCAAACAACAATTAATCTTAATTGCGTACTATATATTGCAATTATATATTATTATAATTGTTTTTGTTTTATATATTGTAAATCAATATTAATATAAAATATAATTAACTATTATATTGCGAATGCAATTACTTATTGCGCAATAGATATTTCAATAACGTCTTCTATATCTATTGCGAACAATAATATATATTAATAGCTATATTTTATTTGTTTCGATTTCTAGTTTGTCTATATAAACAAATAAATTTTACAATATATAATTTATAACAATAGTATTATTAGATTATAATTGTTATATTAATTGTTACGCTACTACTTTCTAAGAAATCTTAGAGATATTAGAGAGAGTTATATTGTTAAAGAGATTTATAGACGTCTTTAGACAATGTAAGCAATCACTTAATAACAAGAATTGCAACTAGATGTAGCGATAACAATAAATAAGAACTTATTTTAAGTTAAATACGATTTATAAGAAAGTCGTGTCTAAGAAATCTATATACTAAAGAAAATTCTTCTTGTTCGTTATGTTCGTTGTCAAGCATGTCAAGCTTTGTTCGCTTTGTTCGCTATCGAACATGTCGAACTTTGTTCGCTTTGTTCGTTGTTAAATATGTCGAACTCGCTCATTAGCGTATTGAGCAATGTTCGCTTGTTAAGTCGTTAAACATGCAAATAATTATATTATATACTATAAACTATTCTATAAAATATATATTAACTATAACGAATTAAGATCGTAACATTATTTCTTTTCTTTAAATTTTTTTGTTTTAAAAAGCGAATGCTTACATGTTATGTCTTTTTATTAAAATCGTATTCGTTTTGCTTTCGAAATAGATTATTACGAAACATTTGTTAATTTTGTTTATAAACGTTGTTACTATACTAATAAGTCTTGCATTGTCATAAAAGATTCGTCATTTTATTTAAAGTATTTGAAATGTGTTTGTGCGAACAAATTGTGTGTAAATATGTCGTAAGCTTCTTTAAATTATATTAGAAAAAATCTATTTTTTAAAGTGACAAAAAATAAGATCTTGTTAACAATTATAATTACGCAATTACTTCGTAATAAAAAGATGCTAAAGAAAGTCGATGCAAAGACGAAGCGAAAAACATAATATTTATTGTCTAATATAAAGAAGTTAAATGTTATTAAGTCGTTGAACTATCTTGTTGCGAATACTTTAATTAAGACATTTTCTATTATTTGATTTTCTCTTGTTATGCTAAATGATTTTTCGAACGTTGATGAAATTTCTAAATAAGAGCATAATAATCGTCGAAATTGCTAGTTAGTTTCCACGTGTTTTTCGTCGTAAAATATTTTTTTACTTTATAAGATATTGTTGATCTTGCTATTCTAAAATTCTCTTAATTTTAAATCGATTTTCTTTTTATAATTTATAATGAAATGTTTTCTATATAGACGTATTTGAGTTGATTGATTTCAACAATAATACATGAAATACTAGAAATACTTTGGCGTTCTTAGATAAGTCGAGTTCGTAATTAATTAATCTCTTAGCTTTCTTAATAAGAAACGATTTAACTTTGACATAATTTAATTTCTTGTTTAACTTTCTTGTTCTAAGATTTTTTATAAAAAGATATATTTTATCTCTTTCTTTTAGTTGAGATGTTATTTTTCGTTTCTTATTTTAATATTTAATTAACTTTTTTTGCATTCTTAAGATGTTGTCGTGTATCTTCTTTAATGTCGTTACTTTTTTAATAATTAATTGCGCAAACAAATGCGTATGTTCTTTCTTAAAGAGATTTAATCTCTTGCTATAATTAACGAAGAATAAAGTTATTTTAATAATATTCGAAATCTTTGTATTAAGTGTTAATTGTGTTATAGATAAAAGTAATATTTAATTGTTGTAAGTATTGTTAATGTAATGCCTTAAATATTGTTTAAAACTCTAGTTTGTTTTTTTCGTTTAATTATTTGTGATTAAGTGATAGACAATGAACATTCGAAGTCTTGTATCTAACATTAAGAGAAGCGTCTTTTAATAATTAGACGTAAAGAGCTTGTCTCTATCACTAGTTAATCTCTTAAATATATTATAATATTGTATAAATTGATTCAATATAATGTATTTTAATTGTTTTGCGATAAATTTCTCTTTGCATGCGATAATATGTAAGTACTTAATAAGCTTATTAATTATTACTAGTATCGAATTATATTTGTCTTCAATTGCTAGATTCGTCAACTTTAACAACTTAATAATAAAGTTTATCGTGACTTTATCTTATAACGATTTAGATAATTTCTAATATTAGATTTCGTCATAGTTCGCATATGTATCATGTTTGTTTTGCTAACAATTAAGGCATCGTTTTATATATGTTTCGATAGTTTGTCTCATCTATAAGAACTAATAATGCTAGCGTAAAAGCTAAAGAGTTTTAGTTACTCTTAAGTGCTTTTGCAATAATTCGTCATAATGCTCTTTTATATATTCGTCAATCTTGTTAATAGATATTTGAAGTTTTTCTTTCTTTATTAGAAATTCTTTTGTATCGTTTCGAAGTATTCGTAATGTAGCATTTAGCTCGTACTTGTTTATTAATAATGATTCATCTTAATTAATCTTAAGTATATTGTGATTAAACGATTCTTTCGTTTCTATATGATTACTTCTTCTACTAAGTGCGTCTATTTTATCGTTATCTTTGTCTAAAATATATTGTATTTTAAACTTGTATTATTTAAGTCTTTCTAATTATCGCACTTGTCTTCTATTAAGTTGTTTAATAATAATGAAGTGCACAAGATTTTTATAATTTGTAAGAATTGTAAGTTCAAATAATTCTTTCGTATATACTTTTTATGATTTTAAGAAAACTATTATAGCGAATAATTTTTTATTGTGAACATCATAGTTTTATTTAATTAATAAGAGTTTTTTTAAAAGATATGTTACTAGATGTTACATGTCTTTATGTCTTTAACTAAAGCATGCATCGATAACTAAATCTAATGTGTTAATTTTAATTCTACTTAATAATCATAAATTGTACATCTTTAATACTAATTTTTTCAAACATTCTAATTTAAAATTCTAAAATAATTTTTCTTCTACAAATCTTCATAATTATAATGTATTTTTCTTCGTAAAATTCGTTAATGATATCGCGTTTACTAAGTAGTTTTTAATGAATTTCTTGTTATAATTTATGAAATCTAAAAAGAATTATACTTTTTTAACATTTATTAATGATTTTTATTCTTTAATTGCTCGTAGCTTTTCGAGATTCATGCGTATTTCATGTCGTTTAACGACAAATTTAAGAAAGTCAACTTTCTTTTAATAGAATTCGCATTTCTTTAACTTAAGGCGTAAGTTTCTTATATTTAAACATTCTAATACTTTGAAAATATAATTAATATATTCTTTTAAGATTTTTAAGTAAATTATGATGTCGTTCAAGTATATTATAACAAATTGATTCAAATATTGTCGTAGTATATCATTAATTATTTTCTAACACGTTGTCGAGACGTTTGTGAGCTTAAACGACATTATTGTGTATTTGTATAATTTATATCGTATACGAAAAGCTATCTTCTATTCTTTCTTTATTTTTATCTTAATCTAGTTGTACGCTTCTCGTAAATCTAGTTTAATAAAGTACTTTACTTCGAATAATTAATTCTAAAGCTCGCTAATATTAAGTAGTAAATATCGATTCTTAATCGTAATATTATTTAGCTTTTGATAATTAATATATAGACGAAGAGTTTTATTCTTCTTTGATACAAAGAGAATTAAGTATCTTGTCTATAATTAGAATTTTCTAATAAATTTTTTCTTTTCGTTTTCTACTAGATATTTGCGAAGTACTTCGAGCTTTTTCTTAAATAAAGCATATATAAGTTTAAACGTGAATTGCTTGTCTAATTTAAATTTAATTTCGTAATTTTACGATTAATATTTAGAAAGAGTCTTTGTCGTTTTCTCTTTTTAAAATAGATACTCTTAATTGTTATATATTCGTAATACGTATTTTAGCGATTTCTTCGTTGTATCAAATAATTCAAGATTTCTAAAAAATTCGTAATTTTCTTCACTTACTTTAACTTTGTGATTTAGCTAATCTTTATTAATGTCTATTAAGTTGAACTTTGTTAAATCGTTTTTTTGCAAAAATGCAAGTTCGTTGCTTGCGATCGATTTTCAATTTATTTTTTTATTTATTATTAAACGTTGTTGATGCGTAGATTAGATATAAATTACGTGATCACATTGCGCAAATCTAAGTATTCGTATATTTTAGTCAACTTCTAGATTGTGTTGCTTTAATTAAGACATTTCTAAAACGATATTATAAATAACTATTTTCACTATATTAAAAATTAGTTTCTCGTGATGTTGCTAAATAGCTATTAATAATAACTTCGTTTCTTTATTCACTCTTTCATTCTCGTCGAACAATAGATTTTTATCTACAATTATTAGATTGTATGCGTTAGACTTCTTTTAAGTAAAGTACTCTTTTCTTTTAATAAGAGCTTTAATCATAAAATTATCTATTGCATTAGAATCGATCATTGCAATGAGTTAACGATCATTAATCTTAATTAATATAATAAAACATTGTACGTATGCTATTAAGTTTAGTTGTTGCTATTAAGCTAATATATTACATTTCTTTGATATGTTTTTTATTAAAGAATTTAAACTTTTTCTTGTTCTTATGTTGTAACTTTTGCTTCGAACGTCTACTTGCGCTAAGCTTCTTTCTTATACTAAGTTAATAACTTTAACTTTCTAAAGAATTAATTGACTTCTTCTTTGTTTTTTAGATAAGTTTAACATAAGTCGTTATAGCATTTTATTTAACTAAGTGTCGCGTGTTTCTTTGCTTTTTTTATCTTTTTTTAGAATAAATTTACACTACTTAGTTGTCGTTCGATTTCATCAAAAATATCTTTTTCTATAGTGACGTCGCTTTTTAGCGCTTTCTTGCATTTATTTACGATCTAATTTATTTGTTGTTTTTTCGATGAATTAATTAAAGTCTTAAGATGTTTCGTGATGTCGTCTAGATATTTGTGAAAGTTTTTCTAATTGTATTTGTCGTTTAAGTTTGTTGCTAAATAAGAATATAACGTTTTTAATCGTTTCGCTCTTATAGTCTCATTAAGTATTTGATTAACTTCTTGCGTAGATGCGAATGCCTTGTTTAATGATGTTTTATCTAGAACTTTCTATAATTAATTTAGATTTTTTATTAGATAGTAGTCGTCGTTTGATCTAATTTCGAGAATGTTCGTCTTTGTGTCAATTTGCTCTCTAATGTCGTTCTAGCTATCGAATATCTCTCTTAACATAGCATTGATTTGCTAGCGATTTATTAAGTTTCGTAATCGACAATCTTTTGCGAAGTGACTTAATTTGCCACATGAATAATACGTTTTCTAGAATTTATTATCTTGTTTTTTTCTAAAATTCTTCTCTTTGCGTTATTAAGTAAAATTTAATTTTATAAATGTAGATTTACGATAATCGAGATTACTATACTTCTAATTAGAACGAAATTCTCTTTGCTAATATTTGATCGCTAATTCAAAGAAGATTCTTGTCTTTCTTCAAGATTAATTATATCTTTTTTTTATAATTTTTTCGTATAGCTTGTCGTTGAAATTAATAATTACTTCGATAAGATTAAACATGTCGTTAAGAATTTTCTTATCACACATAATTTCGTTCTTTAGATTGTTCTTAAAATTTCGTCGAAACATTGTTATAAATGCGACATCGTCTTATTTAATTAAATTAATATACTCTTAAAATCTAGCGACGTAATCTATTGCAAAGATTCATTAAGTTAGATGCTAAATCACTCTTTTTGCGATTTGTTTCTTGTTAGATGTTTTAAAAATTCTTCGAAGCTCTCTCTTAAAGTTGTCGAAATTCGTGAACATCGCATAAGAGTTTTCGTCATAATTCTCTAAATATTTTCGTAAATTTAATTTAAGCTAATGTTGAACTCTTTCTTTAAGAAATGTCGATGCGAAAATCGTCTTTTGATTCGCTAAAATAGAATAGAAGATGAAATAAATATTTATTTACATAAGTTAGTTCTTTAGACCAATACGATCTCTATAATAGATATTGGGTTTATTGATTCTAATCTTGTCGTCTCTCATGATTAATAATTGGCGTAATACTAATGAGCTAGTGCTTAAAATAGAGATGCGTTGATCTAATATAGACATTCTTTAAGTGTTTAAAGTGTTACGCTACTACTTTCTAAAAGATCTTAAAAGTATTAAAGAGAGTTATATTATTAAAGAGATTTATAAACGTTTTTAAGCAATGTAAGCAATCATTTGATAACAAGAGTTGCAACTAGATGTAGCGATAACAATAAATAAAAACTTATCTTAAGTTAAATACGATTTATAAGAGAGTCGTATTTAGAAAATCTATATATTAAAGAAAATTCTTTTTGTTCGTCATGTTCGTTGTCAAGCATGTCGAGCTTTGTTCGCTTTGTTCGTTGTCAAATATGTCGAACTTTGTTCGCTTTACTTGTTGTCGAACATGTCGAATTCGCTCATTAGCGTGTCGAGCAATGCTTGTTTATCAAGTCGTCGAACATGCAAGTAATTGTACTATATGCTACAAACTACTTTGTAGAGTATATACTAGCTATAACGAACTAGGGTCGTAACATTAATAAAGTAATTGCAATACTTTTGTTGTTACAATATATTAATTATAGTATAACTAAACAAATATTTATTTTTATATATTTATCTTGTTGTTAACGCAAACTATTAATCGAGATACGTTCTATATTATAGATAGAAAATAAATAAAATACAAACTATATTGCGTTTAATATATTTTTTTAAAGCAATTAAATTTATATTTATTAGTATTTTGCAATCTTTATTTTAATATTTTTTAAACTTTAAATATAATTCTTATATTATAGTATCTAATTTGCAATATTTAATTTGTACTTTTTATTTTATAAATCTTGTATTATTTTGTTTATATTAAAATATTAAAGATAAAAATATTAAAATTTGTATTATATTTAAGTATTTAATCTTGTTGTTACAACTAATTGTTTAGTATATATTCTTTTACTATTGTTTGCAAAAATAACAATATAATAAATCTATTATTAGATAAAAATAATAAAATAGTTTGTTGTTATATTAATATTCGAATATATTGTATATTTAAATTTAAAAAAAAAAATATAATTTGTTTAAAATTGTTGCGCAATATAACAACAATATATCTAAAGTTTGCAAATTGTAATAGTAGCAAATAAATAATTAGAAGAATTGTTTATCTACTTTTAATTAATTTGCTTAGCAAGTTAACTTAAATCTAAATTAACTTAATTTAGATAAACTAGACTTAATTGAAACTAGCTTAAAGACTACAATATATTTTGCAATCTTTATTGTTTATATATAGTTATTTTTAATAATACTAATAATTTATTATATTGTTTATTATATTTTTTAATAAATTATAAATTCAAGTTTGCAAAAACTTTTAATTCGACAATTTCTAACATTACTATTGCAATAGTTTCGATTGCATTTTATAAAAAACAAAAGATATTATTATTAATAGACAAAAATCAATATATATTTTTGAATTACACAAAAGATTTTTGTATAAACAAATTAATTTTGCTTAATTACAAGTTCTACAAAAAACAAACAACAATAAGAAAAACTAACTTATATATTTAAAAAAAAGCTAGTTAATACTTTAAAGAAAGCAAACTATATTGTTTAAAAAAAGGTTAATTAATATTTTTAAAAAAATAGACTAAATTACTTTAGAAAAAGCAAATATAGTATTAAAAAATATTGTTAAAACAACAACATAACTACAATTTTTGTATTAAATTAATAAAAAATTAGTATATTAAATCTCTTTATTGTTACTTAATAAATATTACTTTATTTATCTTTTAATTCTTTTGTTAATTTTACTTTATTTATTTCTATATATTATAAAAAACAATATATATAAAACAATTAATATACTTAATTAAATTATAAACAAACAATAATTTTGTTAAATAAAAAACTATTTTATAGTAGAAAATTTTTAAAATATAATATAATTTTTAAATTTTATTGTACTTTTTATCTTTATAAGCAAAACTAATTTAATACTATTAATAATTTTTTAATCTAAAAACATAAAAGCAAATATTAAAACTACTTTTTATTATTTGTTTAGTTTAAACAAAAACAACAAAAAAACGTAATTGCTATAATTATTATATATAAAATATAATTTTTTTTAATATATAAGTACAAAGAGAAGCTTTAAACTATTAAAAGATAATATTTAATAAACTATATAAATTACAAGAAGTTTATCAATTAAAATATTAATAAAGTATAAATATATTTTAAAAAGCTAGAACAAAAAATTGCTAAAATTTAATCTAATATAAAAAAATTATATTGCAACAATAAACTAATTTAAATATTATTAATCTTTTTGCTTTTAAAATATATTGCAATTTAAAATACTTTTAATACTTTTAATACTTTTAATATTAATATAATTCTTTAAAAATTACAAAAAAAGATATTATTGTTTAAAGTTAATAAAATTGCTATATAAGTTAAACGCAAAGCTAGTTATTCGAAATTTTAATATTAATATTAAAATTTCTTTTTAAAATTTAACTTCTTTAATTAAAAAACTAATAGAAATATATATTGTTGCTATTTTTGTTAAAGTTTTAAGTATTTTGTCGAAAAATATTTTTTTTGTATTAATATTTATAAATATATTTAAAAAAAAATAAAAAAAACAAAGATTATTAAAAATAATAAACAAAATTTTTATAAAAAGAATTGTATTTGCAATATAAAAAACAATAATTTATTAAAGAAATTTTTACTTAATAATAGCAACTTTAATATTAAGAAAAATATTAATAAAGAATTTGCAACGTTATTTAAAAATATTAATAAAATTTTTAACAATAAATAGATTGTTAATATTAATATTTTTTTATATATAATTAATTAGCTTCGATATTTTAGAAATTCTTTTATTGTTATTTCTAGATATATTATTAAGATTAAAGAGAAAAAATTGTTTTTAAATTAAAATAAAATAATAACAATATATATAAAAAACAAAAATAAAGTATATTTAATAAATTTTTTTTGTTTTAGATTTTAAAGTTAATCTTTTGTTTAATAGATATATATATTAAAAAAATTTATATAAAGATTTTAACAAATATAGTATATAAATACAAAATAAATAAATAAAATATATTTTTATTGCAAATTAGCAAAAATATATATATATAATAAACAAAATAATATTAAATTACAATAAATTTGCTTTTATTATTATTATATAACAAAAATCTTTTGTAGCGTTTTTAGCAATTAATAGCGCATTTAATTAGAAGAATTAAATATAAATTAATATTAATAAAACAATTATTAGCCATTTTAAAGCAAAGTTGTATAGTTTTTAATATTGTTAATTTGTTTATTTAAACGCAATTAAGTTATAAAAATTGTATAAAAATACTATACTTTTAAAGCTTGTTTCTATTATTAAAAACATAAAAAATTCTTGTAAAATATATATATTAATTAAGCTTTATAATAAGAGAAATTATTATATTAGTAAATATAAAACAATTATTTTAACTTTTATTTTAATTAATATTTGCAAATTACTATTAATTTTAAAACTTAAATACAAGTATTTTTTTAAAATTGTTAATAATTATTTTTGTAAAATATAAATATTAACAATAATTAAATAAAAATAAGTTATAAATATTTTTTGTTAATAACAAATACAAATAGAGCTTTGAAATAAAGTTAAAATATTTATAATTTATAGCAATAACAATATAAAGCTTAAGTTAGTATTTAATAAATAATATTTATTTTTTAATATTATACTTAATTATATTTTGTTATATAATTCTTTTTAAAATAATATTGTTAAACAAAATATACAAACTATTAAAAACTTTATAAAAATTATAATTTAAAAGACAAAACTTTTTATTAAATTCTAACTAAAAGTTGCACAAACAAATATATATTTGCAAAATTATATAACAATTAAATTGTTTATTAACAATAAATTTATTATATTTATAAAAATATTTATTAATATTAAACTATTTATTAATTATTTATATATATAAAATTGCAAATACTATTTTTATATAAACTTTAAATCTTTTTTTGTTAAAAACAAAAAAAATAAGTTTATAAATAAACAATAAGTAAAAGTATTTTTTAAATACGTTAACAAAACAAATATATTTATTAAAATTTAAGTATTAAATTTAAGTAAAATTATTAAATATAATATTGTTAAATATATCGAAAGCAAAAGGAAAGAATATATTAATCTTAAAATATATATTAAAATTATTAATATCTTGTTAAAAAAATAATTAGTAAATAGATTTTACAAAGATATAATTAAAAATAAATTTAACTTAAATCTTATCTATATTAATTTAGGTTTTATTTATATTAATTTAGATTTTACTTATATTAATTTAGATCTTATTTAAAATAATTTAAAATTTGTTTAAATTATTTTAGATCCTTTTTAAATAACTTTAGATAATTTTATTTTACTTAAATATTATATGTAAATATTTTTATATATTGTTATTTTAAAGAAAAAAATACTATATAAGAAGAATTACTTACTTTTGCTACTAATAATATATAAAAAATTGTTATTTCTTTTTGAAATATTAATATTGTAACAAGCAAATAGATATTTAAAACAAGAATATATATAAATAAAATATTAAAAAAGCTTAAAACAAAATTAATTACAAAAGATTTTATATAAGTTTTCGAAATTAATTACAAAAATATTTTTGTTTCAATTGTTAAATTTAATATTTTATAAATATTTCTTGTTATTGTTATAATAAAAAATCTAGAATGCTATTAGATAAATATTAATAATATCTCTATTAAGTTTTTTCTTAGAAAAAAAATCTATATAATATTTTTATTTAAACTAAATATATCTTTAGAGCAATATTTGCGCATTTTTCGAAGTTTTTATAGTTTAAAACAAGTTGTTTGCAATTAGTATAAATATTGTATTAAAGAATTTATTAAACTAGATTTTAAACAATACAATATTAACTTCTATCTTTTATTGTATTTTAAACAATATATTATATTTAGACTAATTGTTGGGTCGAGTTTCGATTTCAACTTTTGGAATCAACTTGATTCAACAATTTTAACATTAGGAATCGACCTAAAATTTAATTCGATTTCTATTATTTTGAAATCGAATCGATTCGACTTAACTCGATTCTCAATTTCAACATTTAAAATCAAATCGAATTGTTAAAAAATCAAATATAACATTATTATGTCAAGATTTTCTATTTTTGGAAATACGTTATTATAATGTTGAATTTTTCGCTATAGTGTTAAGTAATATGCTTCGACTTAAAAGCTACTTTTGTTT
>JAABUL010002616.1_pt1 | contig 29312 bp, 28 predicted proteins | sample 5559151 | NCBI WGS metagenome assembly JAABUL01 (sample SAMN10711876, study PRJNA513368) | rock metagenome | isolation source: Antarctica rocks | place: Antarctica: Victoria Land, Pudding Butte sud
TCATCCGCCGCACCGGCACCAGCGAAATCGCCGCCTTCCGGCAACACTTACGTTCTCGCCCCACCAAAGCCCTCCGCTTCCTTGTCCCCAGAACCCGCTCGGCCTGACTTTTCACAGACCCTGGCACTCGGGCGTCTACGGTGGCGCCGTCGCCAACCCCATCCACGCCCTCACGCACATCATCGACTCGATGCGTAGCCCTGAGGGCAAAATCCTGGTCGAGGGCTTCTACGACAAGGTCGCGCCACTCTCCGCGGAAGACCGCGCCGCCATCGCCGCCGTCCCCTTCGATGAGGCGGCGTTGCGGGGGCAGGTTAGCGTCGACGCCCTTGTCGCCGAGCCAGATTACACGCCGCAAGAGCACATGGCCGCGCGCCCGACGCTTGAAGTGAACGGTATCTGGGGCGGCTTTCAGGGCGAGGGAACCAAGACGGTGCTGCCAGCCGAGGCGCACGCCAAGATCACCTGCCGCTTGGTCCCCGACCAGGACCCCGCGACCATTAGGGATCTCCTCGCGGCGCACGTCGCGCACCACGCGCCGCCCGGCGTCACTGTCACGGTCCAGCCGTTGCCGGGCGCGGCCCGTCCCTACTACATCCCTACGGATCATTGGGGCAGCCGAGCCGCGGCCGCCGTGCTCACGGAGGTGTATGGTGTCGAGCCCTACCAGAGTAGGACAGGCGGCAGCATCCCCGTCTGCGAGCTCTTCCTCGACACGCTAGGCGTCTACACGGTGGGCTTCGCCTTTGGCCTCAGGGATGAGCAAATCCATGCTCCCGACGAGTTCTTCCGCCTCGGCAGCTTCCGCCGGGGACAACGGGCCTACGCGCGGCTGCTGCATGAGTTGGGGCGCGCCCATGCCGAGTAATCCCATCATGGCGGCTACGACTATCGTAATCAAGGAGGCGCGCGATCCTGCCCAACTCATCGACATGGAGAGACTGCAGATAGACACCTGGGGCATGTCCGAGCGCGATGTCGCGCCGGCTAACCTCCTGCAAATCATCGCCTCGAGCGGAGGCATCCTGCTCGCCGCCTATGATGGCGACAGGGCGGTCGGCTTCGTGTTGAGCCTGTTGGCGCGGCGCGACGGCCGGCTATACCAGGCTTCGCACCTGCTCGCCACCGACCCGGCCTACCAGGGGCGCGGCGTCGGGGCCGCGCTCAAATGGCGGCAACGTGACTATGCTCTCGCGCAAGGGATCGACTTGATGACCTGGACGTTCGACCCGCTGATCGCGCGCAACGCCCACTTCAACGTGCGTAAGCTCGGCGCCGTGAGCGACACCTACTACGAGGATTACTACGGCCCCATGGACGACGACTACAATCGTGGGCTGCCGACCGACCGGCTGCTCGTGGAGTGGCGCCTGCGCGAGCTCGCGTCCCCGCCCCGCGCTCCGCCTCGACGGCGTGCCGGCCGGCGCGCCGCTGGCGGTACACATTCCCTCGGACATTGGGCGTATCCGCGAGCGGGATAGCGCGGCGGCGCTGGCGTGGCGGTTGGCGCTACGCCGTGCGCTCTCGTGGGCTTTCGCGCGGGGGTATATGGCGCGCGATTTCGCGGACGGCGCCTACCTGCTCGTGCTTGATGAAACGCGGTAGTGGAGCCTGCGACTGAAGTCGCAGGTTAATTAGGAGACATGACATTATGAAGATCGATTCCATCGAGTTGCGGCAGATCACGCTGCCGCTGGTCAGCCCGTTCACCACCAGCTTCGGCACGCAGAGCGAGCGACCCTGCATCATCGTTACCGTGCGCGCAGGCGGCCTCGCCGGCTATGGCGAGTGCGTGGCCGGCGACGGTCCCTGGTACTCGTACGAGACCGTCGTCACGGCCTGGCATGTGCTCCAGGACTATCTGATACCGCGCCTGCTCGGCTATGACCTCGATGATCCCATGGGCGTCTGGGACCTGCTCGCCTCCATCCGGGGACACAACATGGCCAAGGCGGCGCTCGAGATGGCCTGCTGGGATCTCGCGGCCAAGGCGCGCGGCGTGTCACTGCGCGACCTGCTTGGCGGCGCGCGCGACCGCGTGGCCGTGGGCGTGAGCGTCGGTATCCAGGCGTCGCCGGCCGCGTTGGTCGACACCGTGCGGCGCTACGTCGACGACGGCTACGCGCGCATCAAGCTCAAGATCGCGCCCGGCCACGACGAAGAATACGTCGCGGCGGTGCGCGCCGCGTTCCCCGCTACCCTGACGCAGGTCGACGCCAACTCGGCCTATACGCTCACCAACGCGCCGCTCTTCCGGCGCATGGACGCGCTCGACCTGCTGCTGATCGAGCAGCCGCTGGCCGACGACGACATCGTGGATCACGCCGCGCTGCAACGCGCGCTGCGCACGCCGCTCTGCCTGGACGAGAGCATCCACTCGCCCGACGACGCGCGCCACGCGCTCGACCTGGGCAGCTGCGGCGTGATCAACATCAAGCCGGGGCGCGTCGGTGGGCACCGCCGTAGCCGCGCGATCCACGACCTGTGCCGCGCGCGCGACATCCCCGTGTGGTGCGGCGGGATGCTGGAGACCAACATCGGGCGGGCGCACAACGTCGCGCTGGCCGCGTTGCCCGGCTTCACGTTGCCGGGGGACATCTCGGCGAGCGCGCGCTACTACGCCCACGACGTGGCCGGCCCTGACTTCACGCTCAACGACGACAGCACCCTCTCCGTGCCCAGCGGACCGGGCATCGGCGTCGAACCCGACCCGGCGGCGCTGGAGGCGGCGACCGAGCGCGTCGAAACATTCACGGCATAGTCCATACTGATCATTCTCCTTGCTTTACAAAGAAGGAGAATGATCAGTAAAGATGCGTTGCGCTACGCTACCATAGCCGGCGCGGGGGCCGTGGTCGCGCTTGCGCTCACGGCGGTGCGACGAGGCAGCAGGACGGCAGTCGCGGCCCCTGCTGCCAGCACGATCGCCCCGGCGAACACCGCGGCGTGGAACCCGGTTAGAAACTGCATGGGCGCGGGGGCCACATGCTGGAAGACGGCGCCAAGGATGGCCACACCGAAGACACCGCCAAGCTCGCGCAGCGTGTTGTAGGAGCCTGAGGCCTGGCCTTGCCGCGCTCCCGCGACCGCGCCCATCACCGCTTCAGAGAGCGGTGAAAACGAGAGGCCCATACCCAAGCCGCCCAGGATGAAGGCCGGCAGCAGGTTCGCGTACGGGGTCGTCGCCGTGGCAACGACGCCAATCCAGGCCAGGGACGCGGCCTGTAGCGCCATGCCGGCCAGGACGAGTAGGCGTGGCCCAATACGACCGGCCAGGATACCAGCAACCGGGGCGACGAGCATGATCGTGCCGGTCCATGGCATCGTTTCCAGACCCGCCCGTAGTGGCGACGCGCCCTGCGCCTGCTGTAGGAACAGCGTCAGCAGCCAGATCGAGCCAAACATACCAAAGCTCATCAGGAAGCCCACCGCGTTGGCGACCGAGAAGCCGCGCGTGGCGAAGAGGCGCAGGTCAAGCATAGGCGCCGCGGCGACGCGCTCGCGCCAGACAAAGGCGCCTAGGAGTAGCAGGCCGCCGGCAAGGGCGCCGACGATCCCAGCGCTGCCCCAGCCGAGGGTGTTGCCGCGGATCAGACCGTAGACCAGGGCCAGCAGGCCCGCGCCGACTAGGGAGGCGCCGGGCAAGTCGAGGGGCTGCGATACGCCGCGCGTCTCGGAGAGCCGCAGCCGGCCGATGACGAGCAGAGCCAGGCCGATAGGGACGTTGAGCCAGAACACGGCGTTCCAGGTCCAGCCATTCACGATAGCCCCCCCGACAAGCGGGCCCGCCGCGAGGCCAAGGCCGGATACGCCTGACCACAGGCCAATCGCCGCGGCGCGCCGTTCAGCCGGGAAGGCGCGGGTCAGAATGGTCAGCGTCAGCGGGGTGATGAAGGCGCCGCCAATACCCTGTAGGGCGCGGGCCAGGATGAGCCCGGTCGCCGAGGCGGAGAGGGCGGCGGACGCCGACCCCAGCGTGAACAGGGCGACGCCGGTGAGCAGCATGCGGCGATGGCCGAAACGGTCGCCCAGAGCGGCGGCGGGCAGCATCAGGACGGTAAAGGCCAGGGTGTAGGCATTGACAGTCCACTCCAAGTCGGGGATGGAGGCGTGCAGCGCGCGCTGGATGGCGGGCAGGGCGGTGGTAACGACGAGGTTGTCGAGCATAGCCATAAACAGAGCGAGTGAAACGACGGCAAAGCTCCACCAACGTTGCGAGGTAGTCATAACAGTCTCCTTCTACAGAATTGTTCGTGATTAATCACTAACCTATAGAGACAAAAAGGTTTCCGGATGGCGCGTGCTACTCTTCCGCTCTTCTCACTATCGTGAGGCCTATGCGGCGGGTGAGGCCGCGCCGGGCGTGTGGCCGAGCGTGGTGAGCGTCGCGGGCACGCCCTCGCGATAGGAGGGGTAGCGGAAGGCGAAGCCGGTCGCGAGCAGGGCCGCGGGGTCGGCGTGGACGTCGCGGGTAATTACTTCGACCGTGACGCGACCGGCGACGAGGGCGACCAGGGGCGCGGGGGCGCGGGAAGCGCGTTTGACGCCCATGAGTCCGGCGGTGTAGTCCAATAGGGCGCGCTGCGTCGGGTCGGCGCCGTCCGTGATGACGACGTTGCGGCCGACGAGCGCGGCGCGGGGCTGCCCGGCTAGGTGGACGATGGCGCGCGCCGCATCCTCTACATGAGTGAGGGGCAGATAGTTGTCGCCATGACCAACGACCGGCGCTTTCCCGGCGCGCAACCCGTCGACGTACTGCGCGGCGAACACCTTGCCGGGGCCGTAGACAAAGCCAAGGTAGAGGTATGCGGTCTCCAGGCCCGATTGTTCGATCAGCCGGCGCACGGGGATGCCGATGCGGCCGAAGCCGCGCGGACCATCGCGCAGGGGCGAGCGATGGTCGACAACGCCGCGTCCGTCCGCGTGCAGGTCGTCGATCCCACTGATCGAGAACAGCAGCGGCCGTTCCGCCGCGGGGAGGCCACGTAGCGCCGTCAGGATGCCAGCCGTGCCGGCCTGCCGCTCCCGGGACACCTTGGCGATGGCGGACCGGCTCATGCGCGTGGGTAGTTTCGGCTGGACCAGGTCGATCAGGGCCGTGGCGCCGCGCGCCTCATCGATCCAGGCGTCTGGCCGCGCCACGTCGCCCAGGACCGGCCGCGCGCCGGCCGCGCGGAGGCGCGCCGCGCCCTCGTCCGAGCGCGCCAGGGCCGTGACCCTCCACCCGGCATCGATAGCGGACGCGACCGTGGCGCGGCCGATAAAGCCGGTGGCGCCGAGGATGAACAGTGTACGTGTCATGGGTCTCTCTCTCCTAGTACGTATGTATGTAATCAGTCACTAACAAACAGCACAAAAAGACTTGTTATGTCATGCGCATTGGGACTATGTCGCCGCAACCCTCCTCTCCCTTGTCGATGAGTTGTGGCAGGTCGATCGCTGTGGCGACCGTGCAGAGCATCCCGTAGGCGAAGAACTGGCGCAACGCCTCCTCGTCGGCGCCCGACATCGCGGCCACTTTATGATAGAGCGCGGCGTAACGGTCGTGCGCCACCTGCCGCACCTCGTCGTCACTCGACGCGGCGAAGGCCTGCAGCAACAGGAACAGCTCGTCGCGCCCCACGAGCAGCGTTTTATAGGAGTGGCCCATCGCCTCCAGGACATCGCCGTCGGTGGAGGCGGCCGCGGCAAGGAAGGTGGAAGCGATACGGTCGTAGACACGCTCCAGCGCCGCGAGGAACAGCTCCTTCTTGGAGCCGAAGAGCCGGAAGATATACGGCTGCGAGATGCCGGCGCGCCGCGCGATGGTCTCAGTCGAGGTCCCGTGCAACCCATACACGGCAAACTCGACGATGGCCGCGTCGATGATCGCGTCACGACGCTCATCGGCGGTCTGGCGGGGCGATGGCAGCGCATCCGTTGTCTTCATGTTGTTAGTGTATACTCACTAACTCACCTTGTCAAGCGGACGAAGGTACACTTATAGATATGAGCACGGGCACGCGCGGGACCACCGCCGACTACTACGCCGTCCTTGGCGTCACTCCTACAGCCGGTCAGGCCGACCTACGCCGCGCCTACCGCGCGGGCGCGCGCACGCTGCACCCCGACGTCAACAAGGCGCCCGACGCCGCCGCACGCTTCGCCCTCCTGACCGAGGCCTACGATACGCTCGCCGATCCCGGCCGCCGCCGCGCCTACGACCTCTCTCGGAACTCAGAGAACGGGGCCGCGCGCTCACCGGCGTGGGGCGGCGCCGGTTTTCCCGAGGCGGCGCGCGACCGTGCGCAAGCACGCCGGCGTGACCCAACCGCCTCGCCGGCCGAGCCCTCGCTACGCGGTTTCGACGTGCGCCAGACCGTCCATCTGACTGTGCGCGAGGCGGCTTTTGGCGTGGACAAGACGATTATCGTGCCGCGCCGCGCGTATTGTCCCACCTGCCGCGGAACCGGAGGCGCGCCCGGTGCACCCGTGCGGCAGTGCCCGCGCTGCCATGGGACCGGGCGCGGCCCCCACAAGGATGAGGCGTGCCCGCGTTGCTACGGCAGCGGCGGCGCCCCGGTCACGCCCTGCGCGACGTGCGATGGCCGCGGCACGCTCCTGGACGACGCGACGTTCCCACTGCACTTCCCCGCCGCGATCGAGGACGACGAGGAGTTGCGCATCAAAAATGAAGGCAACCCCGGCCCACAGGGCGGCCCACGCGGCGACCTGCGTATCCGCGTGGTGGTCGAGCGCGACCCCGTGCTGCGCCGGCGGGGGTCCGAGGTCTACGCCGACATCACGCTCACGCCCGAGCAGGCGGCGCGGGGCGGGACCATTGAAGTCCCGACGCTGCGCGCCCCGCGCCATCTGCGGCTACCCTCCAACGTCGCCGACGGCGCCGCCTTCACGCTACGCGGCCAGGGCCTGCGCCTCAAGGGCAAATGGAAGCGCAGCGACCAGCATGTCACCATACACGTCGAGTCGGAAGTCGGAAGTCGGAAGTCGAAAGAAGATTGATTGGCTATGCAATGGGTATAACGCCAATCACCATCCTCTTGTCGCCCCTCGACTTTCGACTTTCGACTTTCGACTAATAACCGGAGGGATTCGCCAAGTGCATCAATACGACACGGTCATCGTGGGCGCGGGGCCGGCCGGCGCGAGCGCGGCGCGCGTCCTCGCCGAGGGCGGGGCGCGCGTCCTGCTCGTCGAGAAGGCTAAACTCCCGCGCTACAAGCCCTGCGGCGGCGGGCTCACCGCGCGCGCCCGCGCCGCCGCGCCACATGTGACTCTCTTCGCCCCTGAGGCGCGAGCCGACCGCGCCGTGCTGGTCTACGGGACACAGCGCGTAGAGTGCGCGCTGCCGGAGCCGGTAACAATGGTCATGCGCGACCACTTCGACCACTTCCTTGCCGGACAGGCCGCCGACGCGGGGGCTGAGGTGCGCGACGAGACGCGGCTCAGGAACATGGAACGTGTGGGCGTGGGCCTGCGCTTATTGGTAGGCAAAGAAACGATCATGGCGCGCTACGTCGTCGGGGCCGACGGAGCCAACGGCCTCACCGCGCGCCTGGCCGGCTTCGCGCCGCCACGCCACATCGCCGCCGCGCTGGAGGTCGAGTTGGCCGTCCCCGAGCAGGCGAGGACGCGCTACGAGCGGTCCGCCCTGTTCGATTTCGCGGCGGTCCACAGTGGCTACGGCTGGATCTTCGGCAAGGGCGACCACCTCTCGGTGGGCGTCGGGTATTTCTTATGGAACCAATCGGGCGAGAAGCGCGATCTGCGCGCCGCGCTGGCCCGTTTCCTGGCCGCGCACCCCGACCTGCGTGACGGCAAGACGCTGCTCCAGCAAGGCCACCGTGTGCCACTGGCGGGCGCGCGCAAGACGGCGCGGCGCGGGCCTGTCCTGCTGGCGGGCGACGCCGCGGCGCTGGCCGACCCCATCACCGGCGAGGGCATCAGCTACGCCCTCGCCAGCGGCAGTCGCGCGGGTTCGGCGATCCTGGCCGCGCTGCATGGCGACAGCGACGAGCGGGCGCTGGACGACTACGACCGCTACCTGCGCCGGGAGCTATGGCGCGACCTCCCGTACGCGCGCGTCGTAGGGACACTGGCCTACGCCTACCCCCAGCGTCTGCTCGGCCTCGTCGCGCGACACCCGCACGCGCGGGACAGCCTCGCCGCCGCGGTCGGCGGCGCGTCCTCGTACCGCGACCTCACCGCCACTGTCCTGCGCCGCACCCCCCACCTGCTGCGCCACGCCCCGTGACACAGAGTCTTCAGCCCCCTCACCCCCCGCCCCATGTGGATTGGTCTCTCTCCGCTGCGCTCCGACAGCCCACCCGGCTCTCCCTCAAGGGGCGAGGGGAGAAACTTGTGACTCGCCGGGCAGCTCCCCTCTCCCGCGTCAGGGAGAGTGCGCTGGACCGTCGATCCCGCGGCTAGGGATCGGGGGCCAGTTAGCCATGGGGTGGGGGTGAGGGCCGTGGTTGCGCGTCATAAAACGCGGCATGTACACTGTCGGGGTACACCGTTTAGCCAGGAGAATTGTCATGCCCGATAACGCATCTCAGGACAAGCTCGGTCTTCTCGAGCGCCTCGCACGCGGCCCCGTTATTTGCGCGGAGGGCTACCTCTTCGAGTGTGAGCGGCGCGGCTACTTGCAGGCCGGCGCCTTCGTGCCCGAGGTCGTGCTCGACCACCCCGAAGTAGTGGCCGAGTTGCACCGCGAATTCGTGCATGCGGGCTCCGATGTCGTCGAAGCGTTCACCTACTACGCGCACCGCGAGAAGATGCGTATCGTCGGCAAAGAGCATCTCCTGGAGGAGATGAACCGCCAGGCCCTCGTCATCGCCAAAGAGGTCGCGGCCGAGTCGGGCGCCCTGCTGGCCGGCGACATCTCCAACACCAACGTCTACGTGGGCGACGCGGCGTCGGCGGCGGCCACACGCGCTATGTTCGAGGAGCAGGTTGGCTGGGCGGTCGACGCCGGGGTAGACTTTGTGATCGCCGAGACCATCTCCTACGGCGAAGAAGCCTTGATCGCCCTCGACGTGATCAAGCAGGCGGGCCTACCGGCCGTCGTCACCGTATCCGTCCACCAGGAGGGGACGCTGCGCGAGGGATGGACACCCGCGGAGACCTGCAAGCGGCTGGAGGCGGCCGGAGCCGATGTGGTGGGCGTGAACTGTCACCGCGGGCCGCGCACGATGCTGCCGCTGCTTGGGGATATCCGCAACGCCGTGAGCTGCTACGTCGCCGCCCTGCCCGTGCCCTATCGCACCACCCCGGACGAGCCCACGTTCCAGTCGCTACGCGACCCCGCCTACCCGAATCTGCCGGATGGCCGCCCGTTCCCCGTGGCGCTCGATCCCTTCACCTGCAACCGCTACGAGATCGCGGACTTCACGCGCGCGGCCTACGATCTCGGGGTCACCTACCTCGGCGTGTGCTGCGGCGACGCGCCCCATCATATCCGCGCCATGGCTGAAGCCCTTGGGCGCACGCCGCCCGCGAGCAAGTATACGGCCGACATGTCCAAGCACGCCTTCCTCGGCACGAACGCCAGCCTCAAGAAGGAAAACACCGAGTTCGCCAGCCACTTGTAAGGAGCGGCCTGACCTTAAAAGGTCAGGCCAACGGCGCCCACCATCACAAGAGGATTTATATGAGTACGACGAACGGGACAAAACGCGACTACGAGTACATCGTGCTGGGGCTGGGCGGACTCGGCAGCGGAGCCGCCTACTGGTTGGCGCGCCGCGCGGGCGCCGAGGTGCTGGGCCTGGAGCAATATGAACTCAACCACGAGAAGGGCGCGTCCGAGGACCACTCGCGCATCGTCCGCCTCGCCTACGAGAAGCCGGAATACGTCGAGCTCGCCCGCCACAGCTACACGGCCTGGAACGAGGTGGAGCGCGACGGCGGCGAGCCGTTGATCGTGATCACCGGCGGCCTCGACCTGTTCCCGCCGACCGACTCGGCCGTGCCCATGCAGGATTTCGTCGACAGCATGATCGCGCACGACGTGCCGTTCGAGCGGCTGGACGCCGCCGAGACGATGCGCCGCTATCCACAATTTCGCCTCGAAGACGGGACGGTCAGCTTCTACCAGGCCCAGAGCGGGTTCGCGCCGGCCCACAAGTGCAACGCGGCGCACCAGCGCCTGGCGCGCCGGCACGGCGCCACGCTGCTGGACAACACGCCCGTCACCGCGATCGCGCCCCTAGCCGACGGCGTCGAGGTCGCGACGCCCGACGCGACCTACCGCTGCCGCCGCCTGATCGTGACGGCCGACGCCTGGACCAACGAGGTCCTGCGTCCCCTCGGCGTGCGCCTGCCGCTCACCTGCACCCAGGAGCAGGTGACGTACTACGCCTCGCCTCACCTGCGCGACTACCAGCCCGACCGCTTCCCCATCTGGATCTGGCGGGACAACCCCAATTTCTATGGCATCCCCGTCTATGGTGAGGAGCAGGGCGTCAAAGTGGCGCAAGACTGCGGCGGGCGCGAGGTAACACCCGCGACGCGCACCTTCGAGCCCAACCAGGATACCTTGGCGCGCGTGGACCTCTTCATGCGCCACACGCTGCCCACGGCGCGCGGGCCGATCCTCTACACCAAGACCTGCATGTATACGATGCCGCCGGACCGCGACTTCGTGATCGACACGATACCCGACTACCCACAGGTGTCCCTGGCGCTCGGCGCGGGCCACGGCTTCAAGTTCGCCTCGATCATCGGGCGTGTCCTGAGCGAACTCGCCATCGACGGCGCGACATCCTACAATATCGCCCCGTTCGCCATCGACCGGCCCCTCCTGACCATGGACAACCCGCCCCGCGTGTTCGAGGAGTACCTGCAGAAGAATAAGGAACCAGTATTGTCATAGGCCTGCGACTGCGGGCGCATGGCAGACCACGGACACTGCGGTGTCTAGCCCCCGACCGCAGTCGGCGTTAGTTTGCCATGCGACCGCAGTCGCAGGCTTGGAGGCTTTATCAAATGGACGAGCACTTGCGCGACTACGCGCCGGAGACGCGGCTGCTGCACGGGACGCTGCGGCCGGGAGAGGCCGCCCCGGTCGCTCCACCGATCTTCCAGACCAGTACCTTCCAGATGCGCACGCCCGAAGAAGGCGCGGCCATGGCGGCCGAAGTCGCGCCAGCCATGCTCTATGGCCGCCTCGGCACGCCTAACACGAAGCAGGTCGAGGCGATGCTGGCCGACCTGGAAGGCGCCGAGGGGGCGCTGGCGCTGGGCTCGGGCATGGCCGCGGTCACCATCGCCCTGATGGCTAACCTGCGCGCCGGGGACCATGTGGTCGCGCAGGTCACGCACTACACGGCCACGCTTTCGCAAATGACCACGACCCTGCCGCGCTACGGCATCGACGTGACGCAGGTCGATCAAACCGACACGGAGGCGTTCGCCCGCGCCGTGCGGCCGGCCACGCGCGTGGTCTACACCGAGTCGCCCACCAACCCAACCCTGGAACTGACCGACCTGCGTGCCACGGCGGAGATCGCCCATGCCGCCGGCGCCCTCGCCATCACCGACAGCACCTTCGCCTCCTCATACAATCAGCGCCCGCTCGACCTGGGCTACGATGTGGTAGTACACAGCGCCACCAAGTACCTCAACGGACACAGCGACGTGACGGCAGGCGTCATCCTGAGCACGCGGGAACGCATCGACGCGATGTGGGATTTCTTGCGGCAATACGGTCCCGTACTGCACCCATTCGACGCCTGGCTGCTACAGCGCGGCCTGCGCACCTACCCGCTGCGCATGGAGCGGCACAACCACAACGCCATGGCTGTCGCACGCTTCCTGGAGGGACACCCGGCCGTGGCGCGCGTGCACTACCCCGGCCTGCCCTCGCACCCGCAGCACGACCTGGCACGGCGCCAGATGACCGGCGGCTATGGCGGCATGGTCACCTTCGAGGTCAAAGGCGGCTTCGAGGCCGCCTATCGCCTCGTGTCGCGCACCGAGGTGTGCGTGCTCGCCGTGAGCCTGGGCGCGGTGGAGACCTTGATCACCCACCCCGCCTCGATGGTGCACGCCTTCCAGAGCGACGCGGAGCGCGACGCGGCCGGCATCGCGCCAGGGCTGATCCGCCTCTCGGTGGGCATCGAGCGCGCCGAGGACATCATCGACGATCTCGACCGCGCGCTGGGATAGAGCACGACATGGCCGCATCATCACTCCCCCATATGGTATGTTTTGTTCATGTCGCAGTCATAATCGCCATGGTAAGGTATCAAGGTGATTGCCATGATATTGCCATGGTCAGGTAGCAATGGCGCCGGCAGCGTGGACCACGAGGCTGCGGAGAGCAGTCAACACACGGTACATCCTGGTTGGATGTAGGAGGCCAGAGATGGACGACGAATTCAAGGAATTATGGGCGCAGTTCAGGGGCGGTCAGATCACACGGCGCGACTTCGTGCAGAAGGGCGTCGCCCTTGGCATGACGGTCTCAGCGCTGGGACTGCTCCTGCACAACGCCGCGCCGGCTTTGGCGGCGGGCCCGCGCCGGCCGGTCGGCGCGGTGCGCAAGGGCGGCACGATGAAGGTGGCGGACCCAGGACCGACACCGGGCGGCCTGGACCCCGCCGTGCAGCAAGACACGGCGACGATCGGTATCTGTCATAATATCTACAACTTCCTGGTCCGCGTCGACAACCACCTCATCCCCTACCCGGATCTGGCCACGAAGTGGTCGACGTCGTCAGATGGCCTGACCTGGACCTTCCCCCTACGTAGGGGCGTCACGTTCCACAGCGGCAAATCACTCACCGCCGATGACGTGATCTACTCGCTCAACCGCATCAAGGCGTTGAAGCTGGGCGGATCCACGAACCTCGCGACGATCGCCAAAATCACCAAGACGGACGACCACACCGTGGTCTTCCACCTCTCGGCGCCGACCCCCGACTTGCCCGCCGACCTGGCCGATTACCACATGTGCATCATCGAGAACAACTTCGACCCCACGATGAAGGCCGGGTACTCCAAGTTCACCACCCATCCCTCTGGCACGGGTCCGTTCATGCTGAAGGACTACGTGCCGGGCGACCACGCAACGATCGTGCGCAACCCGCACTACTTCGAGGCGCCGTATCCGTACCTAGACGCGGTCAAGTACGTCTACCTGCCGCAGCCCACGACGCAGGTCGCGGCCGTGCAGTCCGGCCAGGTGGACTTCGTACAAGTCCTGAGCGCCGCGCAGGCCGCGCCCCTCATGCATGCGTCGGGGTTGAAGGTCGTAACCCTGACGTCGACGGGTTTCCGCAACATGCGCATGCGCTCGGACCGCAAGCCGTTCAGCGACCCGCGCGTACGCAACGCCTTCAAGTATATGGTCGACCGCAAGGCCATCGACCAGGTCCTGTCCACCGGTCTGTCGCCGCTCGGCAACGATCAGCCGATTTCACCGGCCTTCACGCAGTGGTATAGCAACATCGGCACGCGGCCACGCGACGTGATGAAGGCGCAGCAGTTGTTGAGCGCGGCGGGGTATACCAAAGACAAGCCGCTGAACGTCACCCTCTACGCGACCGACTACGCCGGTATCCTGGAGTTCGCCACCGCCTTCCAGCAGATGGCCGGCGATGTTCCCAACGTTCAGGTCAAGATCCACACGGAGTCCCTGACCACGTACTACGCCGCGGATTGGCTACAGGTCGACTTTGCCATCACCTCGTGGGGCGCCCGGCCCACCCCTCAGGAGTACCTGAACCTGATCTATAAGATCGGCGCCATCTGGAACGAGGGGCACTACAACAACGCCAAGCTCAACGCGATGATCACTAAGGTGGGCACGGAATCGGATGCGGCGCAACGCAAGAGCTTGTACAAGCAGATCTCCACCATGATCAGCGACGACGGCCCGTCGATTATCTCGGCGTACGACGTGTGGACCCTGCCAGTGCGCGACCGGGTACAGGGCTTCACACCGCTGCCCGACACCTTCCACTACTTCAAGACCGCCTGGCTCTCGTCCTAGACAGGACGCCAATAGACACCAGAGGGAGCAGGCGCGAACGCGCCTGCTCCCTCTGATTCACCAACCCCACGTCCCGGCGCCGCCTTTGAACGGGCCGACGATGTTGGCGGTGATCCAGCCGCCGTAGAAGTCGCCGGGTTGCGCCTGTACGCGTTCGCCGTCGACGTAGCACGCGTCCATACGGCTGGGGTAGAGCGCGATGTAGTCTTTGAGCGTTGCAAAGCCGGGCGACGGGTTGGGGTATGACCACGCGACGTCGGGCTCGACGCGGTCGCCGACGGTGAGGGTGTAGTAGCGAGCGCGTCCCTTGAACTCGCAGTGCGTTGCGCGCGCCGTCAGCGTGAAAAGCGCCAGCTTCACGTCCTCCGGCGGGAGGTAGTAGACGGGCGGGTGGCTTGTTTCCAGCACGCGCACGGCGCGCCGCGCGTCGGCGACGACGACCCCATTGCAGACGACCTGGATGTGTTTGCTCGACGGCTCGACGCGCGGCGGCCGCGGGTAGTCCCACACCGACTCTTGTCCCGGTCCCGGCTCTATTCTCTTGATCGCGGGCATATTCTCTCCTGCTCACCAGTTCATAGCTAGTCGTGCTGGTTGAGTGTACCCGTCAGTCGGGAGTCGGGAGTAACCACAGATGAGATGGTGAACAGCCGTGATACTTTCGACTTCCGACTTCCGACTATTTGTATCGCAGCGCGTCGAGCGGCTGCAGGCGCACGGCGCGGCGGCTGGGCAGGGCGCCGCTGAGCAGGCTGACCAGCACCGCCAGCGCCAACGCGCCCGCGATCAACGCGCGCGGCATGATGAACAGGCTGCCCGGCGCGTCCGTCACGCCCTGTCCCTTGAGCCAGGCATGGAACACCGCGTTGCCGGCGAGGCCGCTGAGGGCGGCGAGCGCCGCGCCGCCCAGGCCGCCGAGCAGCCCGACCAAGGCTGTTTCGACCAGGAACATGCGGCGGATTACGCCCGACTCGGCCCCCAACGCCTTCATGACGCCGATCTCGCGCGTCTGCTCCAAGATCGTCATGATCATGGTGTTGACGATGCCGATCCCCGCGACGAGTAGGGCGATGCCGCCGAGCGCGACCAACCCTGTGGTGAGGATCGAGAACACGGTGTGTACCTGCGCCAGCAGATCGGCGCGGTCGAACACCTGGTAACGCATGGCCGTGATGCGCCGCGCCACTCCAGCAGTCTGGCGCGCGTCGTCGGCGTGGGCGAAGACCAGATCGTAGCCCTGGCGCTCCAGATACGCGAGCCCTGACCGCCAGAGAATAACGCAGTCAATCTTGCGCCCTGTTTACCCGTGAACAGGCGCGAAAAGTGGATACCTTGTTCCTTGATAAGCCCTTAGCGCCGCGCTAGCCCGCCCAGTTCGTCGCGCGACGGATGAGCGCGCGTGCCGAGGATGCCGCCGATCGCGCCGGCCAGGAGGCCGACGACTAGGCCGATCAGTGCGCCCCAGGCCGTGGTCTTGACGGCGCTGGCGGCCTGCTGGACCTGTCCCATTGTCGGGCTATGCGCGGCGCTCCCGAGCGCGCCGAGGTTGATGCCCAGGTTACTGGCAATGCTGCCCGCGTTGGCCACAATGGCGCCCAGGTCATAGCTGGACAGATAACAGGATGAATGGTACGTCGCGGCCATGTGTCTAACATGACGGATGCGCCGGATCTGTTGACAGTGCTGTCATAAAGAGGCCAGGGCCATGACAATCTCGAGCCATGGTTGGCTACCCCAACGCCGCGCGAAGCCACGGGCCGATGGCGCGGCGATCCTTGAACGCGCCCTGGACGATTAGGTCCCCAAGGCGCCAACCAACCAGGGTCAGGCGCAGATCCTGTACGCTGTTGCCCTCGCCGTTCGCCACTGTGATGGACCGCAACGGCGCGCGCGGCCCCTCGACGGCGCGCCGGTCGAAAACTTTGGCCGACCCGCTCAGGCGCAGCGCTTTCCGCCAGGCCGCGATGTCTCCTGCGGTCACAGCCTGGAACTGCGCGTGGAACGTATCGATACTGCCGCGAAACTGTCCCCACGCCTCCGTCGCGACGACCGTGGCAATGCGACGCGCGCGTTCCGCCGTTGTCACGTCCTGGCCGATAATGCGCCGGGCGGCGAGGGCTACAGCGGCTACGATCTCCAGGGCCGCCTCCGTGGCGTTAGGCGGATCGGCCATCTTCTCGTGTCCGATGGCGAGGCGCAACGCCACATCCTCATCGCTCATGGCAGCGGGAGCGCGGACGATGGCGCGGATCGACCCAAGGAAAGGGATAGGGCGTGCGACGATCTCGGGGGCGAACCGCAGGCCCACGGCGGTCAGGAAGTGGCCGACCTGATTACGGCTGGCCGGCCAGGGATCACGGAAGCCGGCCCCGTCGAGCCGGCGGTCGCCCGCGAAGCCGCTATCGCCGAAGGGCAGCGCCGTCTGTAGGCCGGGGATAGTCTTGCGCCCCGTGGCCTGGAGAATAGCGCGCAGACGGCCGGGTAGCGTCCCGTCGTCCACGATGCCGTCGTCCTCGAAGAGCAGCGCCAACGCCTCCAGGTCGGTCGGAGCTTGCGCGGCGAGTTGGCGAATGCGCGCCTGATTGCGCGCCCGCTCCGACTGCCCCCACGTCTTCATACGTGCGATAGAGGGCCTCCTTTCTTGCCTCTGTGTTACTCATGATATCCCAGAAGGGTTTGTTTGCGATGTCGTGCCTGGGACCGCCGGCGTCTCGCCGGCAAGCGTTGACCGGCGAGACGCCGGCGGTCCCAGAGGGTACGTTCGCGTCTTCCGCACACCTATCGCGCTCCTGGTGAGCGTAGGGTCAGCAGGGCTACCTCCGAGGGTGTGCCGACGCGCAGATTGAGCGTGCTATAGCCGATGCCGCGACTGACGAACAGCGGGACGCCCTCGTAGACGCCCAGGCCCATCGCCAAAGGTTTGGGCAGCGCGCTAAGCGTCATCAGCGCCCCAATGCGCGGCAGGCGAATCTGTCCGCCATGCGTGTGGCCGGCCAGGATCAGGTCGGGGCGGCGCGCGCCCATGCGCAACACCACGTCGGGGCTGTGCGCCAGCGCCAGCGCGCAGGCGTCTTCTGGCACACCAGCCATAGCGCCGGCGAGATCGTCACGCCGCGTCGCCGGGTCGTCCACGCCAACGACGTAGAGGCCGTCCCCACGCTCCGTATAGACCTGACGCGCCTTGTTCGTCAGTACTGTGAGGCCGGCTCCGGTCAACACGTCGCGCAACCGCCGCACGTCATTGGCGCCACGGTCACGCCCGAACGGCACATAGTCGTGGTTGCCCAGCACCGCATAGGCCGGCGCGCCGCGCGGCATGCGCGCTAGCAACGCCGCTACGGCGGGGATATCGGCGTCGATATTGATGAAGTCACCCGTATAGCAGACTACGTCGTACGACACGTCAGCGATCAACTCAGGGACCTGTAGCGCCAACTCCGAGCCGGGGTGGAGGTGTAGATCGCTCAGATGCAGCACGCGCAGCCCGTCGAGGCTCCGCGGCAAACGCGGGAGGACGATCTCGTAGCGCGTGAGGATCACGCGCGGCGGCGGCAAGACACGTCCGAGCATCTTCACGCTGGAACGGGTCACGCGGCTATCGACGATGGCGCGCGCGACAGCTATACTGACGCGGCGGCCGGTCGCCCGCGCGCCCCGCTTCGCGATGTGATGCCGCCTGGTGTGCCGATAGCCGCCCATGACAGGCGTTTGGCTATCACCAATCGGCGCCGCCAAACCGTCCGCGTCGGGCGCTCGCGCATCATCGGGACGCGTTGGCGGAGAAAGCGTCATAGCACTATCCTTATCGATCTCAATGCGCATAGGTATGTGACGAAAGCACGAGCCGTGCCACATCCACCGACGGAGGACAGGCGACGGGACGTAGCGTCGGCCTATAATGAATATACATACGCAAAGCCGTTCGCGACCGTGCGGTTCGCGTGCGCCACGCGTCGTCTACAACCGCCTCGCACGCCATGATGGACCCAAACAGGACCGTATCTCGATCGGACGGGTATAACGGGAGACAGACCGATGACCAACGCCCAACCGGCGCCGCCCCTCCATACGCCCGCGCCCGGCGTGCGCTTGCCGCGCATGGCGCGCGTGCGGCAACGTTTCGACACCGCGCACGTCACGGACATCCATGGCGCCATCGCGCAGGGCTTCGCCGCGCACGCGACGGACACGATCAAGCCCGGTATGCGCGTGGCGATCACGGTTGGCAGCCGCGGCATTGCCAACATCGCCGCGATCACGGCGGCGGTCGTGGCGGAGACACGCGCACTAGGCGCCGAGCCGTTCGTCGTCGCCGCCATGGGCAGCCACGGCGGGGCCAGCGCCGAGGGCCAGCGCGCGGTGTTGGCTGGCTACGGCGTCACCGAAGAAACCGTGGGCTGCCCTATCGTTTCCTCAATGGAAACGACGACATTAGGCGAGACCGAGACTGGCTTCACCGTGTACGTCGATAGGGCCGCCTACGACTCCGATGGCATCATCCTGCTCAACCGCGTCAAGCCGCACTCCATCCTGACCGGCGATAAAGGCAGCGGCCTGATGAAGATGGCCGGCATCGGGCTAGGCAAGCGCGACGGCGCCGACTCGATCCACCGTAAGGGCGTGACCGAACATCTGCTGCCGGCCGCGCGCCTGGTGCTGGCGCGCGCGCCCATCGTGTTGGGCGTAGCCATCGTGGAAAACTCGCTCGACCAGACGTGGAAGATCGAGACTGTCCCCGTGCCAGACATTCCGGCGGCCGACGTACGCCTGCTGGCCGAGGCGCGCGCGCTACTGCCCACCATCCCCTTCGACCCGCTCGATGTGCTGATCGTGGAGCGCATCGGCAAAAACATATCGGGAGCCGGCATGGACCCCAACGTGGTCGGCATGCACCGCCGCGCTGGCGGCGTCCCCACACGAGAAATCCGGCGCATCGTGGCGCTTGACCTCTCGGACGAGAGCCATGGCAACGCCTCCGGCGTGGGTATGGCCGACATCGTGACGGCGCGCCTACGCGACAAAATCGACTGGCACGCCACCTACACCAACGCGCTGACGTCCGACTTCCTCACCGGCGTCAAGCTGCCCATCGCCTGCCCATCGGAGCGCGCGGCCATAGAATTGGCGCTCTACCCGTTCGACCCCCAAGAGGCGCGCGTCGTGCGCGTCGCCGACACAGCGCGCCTGGAAAATATGTGGATCTCCGCGGCGCTGTTGCCGGCGCTGGCGCGCTATCCGCTGGTCGAGCAAGTCAGCGAGCTAGAGGAGATGACCTTTCGGCATAGTTGACGATGTTGATGACCGCCCCTGCGGCGAGGACCTCCTGCACAACCTGGCTTCCCCGCTCCCCTTGTAGATAGGCGAGGAGAGCGGACGCATCGAGGACAGAACGCACGAGCAACTCCTCGCGCATTAGCCGGCGTCCTCTCGTCGCCCCTCGTCCCGACGCTCCGCCATGAGATCATCGGCGAGGGAACGGCCGGGGGCGAGGTCCCGGTAGAAACCCATAAGGCGCCGTCGCCTGGGCGGCCGCGTCGATCGGGCCGCGACGCTGGGACTGGCCGCCGCGACTCGTCACCACCACCGCCGGCGTGCTGGCCGCCCTTGGCTATACGCCGCTGCGCCGCGTCCTCACGCGGCTAGCCGAGCGCGTCTTCTTGCGTGACGCCTACGACCCGGCGGCCGCCTTGCTCGCCTTGAGCGTCGACCTCTCGGAGGTACCGCCGGGCGAGGCCGGCTCTCTCATCGTGGCGCGCCTGGGCGCCGTGCTGGACCTCAGCTTCGCGCTACTCGTGACGGACCAGGGACAGGACTGCCACGCACACCCCCGCGCCGCGATACCGCCCGCGCTCTATGAGGCCACGGAGGAGCGCGCCCACGCCCTGCGCGCGGAGCCGCCGTGCGCGACGGCGTTCGTGGAACGCGTGCGCCGCCTACCCGTGCTGTTCCTGCCGGTGCGCGACGGCCGTGATGTCGTGGCCGTGCTCTGCCTGGGGCCGAAGCGTAGCGGCGACCGCTACACCGCGCAGGACCGCACGCTCCTGGGCGCGCTGGGCCGCCACCTCGCCGTGCTCATGCACAACGAGCGTTTGCGCGCGCAGGTCGACCGGCAGGTCGCGCTCCTGCGCAAGGTGGCCGAGGAAAAGGCGGACCTGGCCGAGCGCGCGCTCCACGCGGCCGAGGAGGAGCGCCAGCGCCTGGCCGGCGCGCTCCACGACGAGGCCATCCAAATGGGCGGCGAGGTGACGCGCCGGCTCGACGGCCTGCTGGCCCTGCCGCACCTGCCGCTGGATGTCCACCTGGGGGTATCGGAGGCAACGGCCCTGGGCGGCGACCTCGTGGCCCGCCTGCGCGTGCTGGCCGGCGAGCTCTATCCCCCGCCCTTGCAAACAGCCGGGCTGCCGCCAGCCCTGCGGGCGCTGCTACGCGATAGCGAGCGGGAGGGCCACGGCAGCACGACCTGCCTCCTCGACGTCGACCCGGCGTTCGGGAACGCGCGCCTGCCCCACGAGCATGAAGTCATCCTATATCGCGTCGCGCGGGAGGCCGTGGGCAACGCCGTGCGCCACGCGCGCGCCGCGACGATCCACGTCTCGCTGCGCCTGGACGGCAACGACGTATGCCTGAGCGTCCGCGACGACGGCGACGGGTTCGCGATGCAACCGATTGGCGCGCTGCTGGCATCCGGGCATCTCGGCCTGGCCCTGCTCCAACAGCGCGCGCACCGTGGAGACCTATCTCAGCCGCCTCTACAAGAAAATGGGCGTGGGCAGCCGCGCGGAGGCGGTGGCCCGCGCGCAACGGGAAGGCTTGCTCACGCCGGAGCAGGTAGGGGAAGCCGGCAAAGAAGACTGACCGGCGCGGCTATCCCTTAGCTCGCGCGCGCTTTCCCGCGGCCACGCATGCCGCCTTGCGGCACGAGGCCGGCCAATTGATCGACGACATCGGCGCGATAGAGTGTCGAGCGCGAGCTACCCTGAGCCTGGCTCTGCGCGACGGGCATGATACCCTGCTCCATGCGCAGGTCATCGAACACCTGTAGCGACACACCGAGCCGCTCTGAGGCTTGCGTACGCGTGAGAAGCGTCCCATGCGCGATGCGCGCGTGGTCGACGGGCGTAAGGGTCAGGTTCGGCGCGTAGTAGCGCCAACTCTCGCTGGTAAAGTGTTCGCTCGTCGCCCGCAAGTCAGAGGGAACATCGACGGGGGCGATGATGTCGAGCGCCTGCGCTGTGTCCAGTTCGTGTAGGGTCAGTCCCAGGTGTTGCGCCGCCTCGGCGGCGGTCAGCAAGCCTTGCTCCTCCACCCAGGCCGTGCGCCGCTCGATGCGGCGTTGGCGCACGGCGCACTCACGCTCACGGCCCACGCTCTCGAGCGCCTTGCCAAGCGCGCTGGTCAGCGCCATCGTATTCGATAGGGTCAAGTCCAGACCGGCCTCATCCATCGCAGCGGCCACCGACTCAGCCATCGCCGCGGCGACCTCAGCTGCCAGGACATTAACCGCGCCGCTGCGCGACTGCGCGAACCGTACCATAATCATCTCCTCACCCACTCACTCGCACACGCGGCCATCGACGTCATGCCACGTCTACATGTCTATAGGATGCTTAGTTTAACGAATACATTAGGCGTGATCACACGGCCCGACGATCGGCTATCGAGCTGCGCGGACAAAAGAAACAACTCGGCATGTGCGGTGGACGTACCGGGCCGTCACATGCGCGGACACCATAGCCGCGATACTGTCACCCTTAACCATACTCTACCCATGTAGTATACCACTCTACTGACATGACATTTTGGCGCGGATACGGGATTATAGAGAAGGGGTACAAGCCAATGAATACAACAGTGAAAAGTGACGCGCCGTTGGCGCTCGATGTCGAGGAGTTCCGCCGTCTGGGCTACCGCGCCGTGGACCTGGCCGCCGCGCACTTGGCCGGCGTCCGTGAGCGCCCCGTCTTCCAACCCATGACGCCCGATGAGCGCCGTGCCGTGCTGGAGCAACCGCTGCCTGCGGCAGGTATGGCGCCCGATGACATCCTCGACACCTTCGCGCGCGCGATTCTGCCGCATCCCATGGGCAACGGGCATCCGCGCTTCTTCGGCTGGGTCAACTCTCCGCCCGCGCCCATCGGTGTGCTGGCCGAGCTATTGGCCGCCGCGATGGACCCAAGCTGCGCCGGCGGCGACCACGCCGCGATCTATCTAGAGCGTTGCGTCGTGCGCTGGCTGATGGAGTTGGTTGGCTTCCCCACCGGCGCCGAAGGTGATACAAGTATGGGTCTGCTCGTCAGCGGCGGCTCAATGGCCTCGCTCACTTGCCTCGCCGCCGCCCGCCATCACGCCGCATCGCGGGACGGCTGGAACGTGCGCCGCGACGGGCTGCAACACCTTGAAACGGACCTGGTGTTGTACCTCTCGCAGGAAGGGCACACCTGCATCCACAAGGCGGCCGAGTTGCTTGGCCTCGGCGCGCGTGCGCTGCGCGTCATCCCCGTCGACGCCGACCTGCGCCTGGATGTAGCGGCGTTGCGCGACGCGGTGGCGGTCGATCGCGCGGCGGGGCGGCGCCCCTTCTGCGTCGTGGCCAGCGCGGGGACCGTCAACAGCGGCACGGTCGATCCGCTCGACAAAATCGCCGATCTGTGCGCCGCGGAGGGACTGTGGTTCCACGTCGACGGCGCGTACGGCGCGGTCGGGGTCCTCGACCCGGCCGTGGCGCCGCTATACAAGGGCATGGAGCGCGCCGATTCGCTGGCCCTCGACCCCCACAAATGGCTGTGCGTGCCTATAGAGTGCGGTTGCGCGCTCGTGCGCGACGGCGCGCTGCTGCGCGACACGTTCAGCCTCGTGCCGCCGTACATCCGCATCGAGGAGGGCGCCGACCCCAGCGCGCTGCCGTGGTATTCAGAGTACGGCTTCCAGCAGACGCGCGGTTTCCGCGCGCTCAAGCTGTGGATGACACTGCAACACGCTGGCCGCGCGGGGCTCTCGACCATGATCGCCGGTCACAACCGGCTGGCGCGGCGCCTGGCGGACCTCGTCGCGGGCGCGCCGGACCTGGAGCTGGTGACTCCCGTCGAACTCTCCATTGTATTGTTCCGCTACGTCCCCGCGTCCTTGACGGAGGACAGTGCAAGCATGGACACGCTCAATAAAGCTATCATGGAAGAGATACAGGCTGGCGGCGTAGCCTTCTTGACCGGGACCATCCTACGTGGCGCTTTTGCCCTACGCGCCTGCATCGTCGGCTACGCCACGACTGAGGACGACATCGCCCTACTCGTCGACGAGGTGCGCCGCGCCGGCAGACGCCTCACTTCTCAAACAAGATGAACGAACACCTATCCATACGCCGCCTGACCGAGGCGGACCTTGACGCCGCCAACGATATCCTGGCTGCGGCCTACGACAGCCCGGCCAGCCGTGCGGAAACGTTGCGCCGCTACCTGCAAATACAGCCGGACGGCTGGCTGCTGGCCCTGCTCGACGATCGGCCGGTCGGCCTCGGCGGCGCCGTCAACTACGGCCCGTTCGCCTCGATCGGCTCGGTCGGCGTGCGTCCCGAGGCGCAGCGACGGGGTGTCGCGCGGGCGCTGATGGAGCGGCTGCTGTCATGGCTGCAGGCGGCAGGCTGCGGCGTAGCGGTCCTCATCGCCACGGAAGCCGGAGCCCCGTTGTATAAGCGTCTGGGCTTCGTCGAGGACGGCGCGACGCTCGTCTGCCGCCGCGAGGGACCAGGACAGGAGATCGCTACCACCTCCAGCCCGCATGACCAGAGCGACTCCCCGCTCCCGTGTGTGTCCGCGTTGAACGCGGCCGGCCTGCCGGCGCTGGTCCGGTTCGACGCGCCGATCTTCGGCGCCGCGCGCCCGGCCGTACTCACAGCGTACGCGGCCGCCGACCCGGCGCGCGCGTTTGTCGTCCGCGACGACGCGGGCGAACTCGCGGGCTACCTGATCGCACAGGGACAGACGCTGGGGCCGTGGGGCGCCCAGACACCGCAAGACGCCGAGGCGCTCCTGACGCACGCCCTCCAACTCCCCTTCGAGGGCGGCTTGACACGCGTCATCGTCCCACCGGGGAACACCGAGACCACGCGGCTGCTGCGGCGCCATGGCTTTGGGGAGCCATTCGCGCTACGCCACATGCGTCGTGGCGGGACCGCCGCGCCGGGTCACCCTGCCATGCTCTACGGGCAGGCCAGCTTCGCCATTGGTTGAGAAACTCGCGCGGATACGCTACCTTTAACAAGGAGATTAGAGACTATGGTCAACTCAGACCCGGAGACCATCCTGCGCGAAGCGCATACGATCGCCGTCGTGGGGCTGTCGAACAACCCGCTGAAGGCAAGTTATGGGGTCGCGCGCTACCTGCAAGCGCACGGCTACCGCGTCATCCCGGTCAACCCCAACGAGCAAGAAGTGCTCGGCGAGAGATCATACGCCACGGTCGCCGACATCCCCGAACAGGTCGACCTCGTGGACGTCTTCCGCGTGCCAGCGGCTACCCCGGAGGTCGCGCGCGATGCGGTGCGCGCTGGCGCGAAGGCCCTCTGGCTGCAACTCGGCATCACCAACCCCGAAACGCGCCGCGTCGCCGCGGAGGGCGGGCTAGCCTACGTCGAGGACGCGTGTACCAAGATCGTACACGCCATGATGCGGCAGTAGCTGTCCACGAGGGCGCGTATTTGTGGTAGAAAAGTGTCATGCGGTGCGCAACATACACGTATTGCTCCCGGTCATGTGAACAATCAAAGCAGACCGTGGGTCACAAAGGAGGAGACCATATGCCATACGCCTACACGAACACGCGCGGGGTCGTCTACTATCTGCACCAGGGGAAGGTGAAGCTGGCCGGCAGCAACGTCGAGCGCCCCATCTACTTTTTCAGGAAAGAGCCGGCCGAGGGCGCCATCGACACCGTGCCCGAGGGCTACGAGGTCTTTGAGGGGCCACGCGGCGCGTTGCCCTTACTTCGTAAGAAACGGGGCTAGCGTTTTTTCGTAATTTGCGAATTTACTTTGTGGAATGTATACTCGTGGGCAGACGCCAACTCTCGTCAGCAATGTGAAAGTTGTTGGTGTCGCTTGTGTTGTCCCTCAAAACGTTCTGGACACAGAACAGTCCGTGCACAACAATGGCATGCGTCGCGCACAACGATGTCGAGATGTACGTATATAGGAGGACCGACAAATGGTGATGACTCTGGAGCGTGACCGGCGCGAATTGGTAGCGCCGCGCGAACAAGATGTCGGTTCCATCCGAGAGTTAGATGTTTTCCTGCGCGAGCAAGCACATCGACCGATTAAGCTCGTGGCTCCCGATGGCGAACAGATTGACATCCCCGCGCCCATTTACGAGGTGCTACGCCTCATCGCGCCACTAATGGCCGAAGGCGCCGCGATCGGTTTGGCGCCGCTGTATCAGGAACTGACGACACAGCAGGCGGCCGATTTGCTCAATATTTCCCGGCCGTCCCTCATCAAACTCCTTGATACAGGGGACATTCCCCATCATAAGATGGAGAAAGGCCATCGGCGCGTCCGCTTTATAGATGTGATGGCCTACAAGCAGCGCCGGAGCGCGGCGCGGCACGCGGCGTTTATTGAAATGGCCGCTATTGGCCAAAAATATGGCGCTTATGAACCGGATGCCGATGACGGCCTATTCGACATAGACATAGATGTAGACGACATAGATACCGAGCGCAAGTAGAGCAGAGCGCCGTGTTCCCTGCTGGCTCGTCGTTCGTCGCCGCACTGGATGCTAATGTCCTCTTTGGCTATCCCCTCCGCGATACCTTGCTCCACGCGGGCGAGGCGGAACTCTATCGTCCTGCATGGAGCGAAGACGTATGGGCTGAGGTCGTGCGCAACCTGCAAGATCCAAGGCGTAAGCGTCCACATACGCCCGCGGACGTGCAACACCTCATGGACGAACTAAGAAAGGCTTTCCAGGACGCGTTCGTAGACGGCTACCATCCGCTCATTCCGTCCATGCCAATCGAAATCGACACAAAGGATCGGCATGTCGCCGCCATGGCCGTACGCGCCGGTGCGCAGGTCCGCGTGACCTACAACACGGAACACTTCCCAGCCGCGCAGCTCGCTCTCTACGGCATCAAAGTTCAGAAGCCCGACGATTTCTTGCACGACCTCTACCTACGAGTTCCGCTTGCGATGGTAGAGGTCATCCGTACCCAATCGTCCCTGTTGGGGAATCCTCCCAAGACGCCGCATGAGATACTCAATGACCTTGAGAAGGTACATGTCAGGCGCTTCGTCCATGCTATCCGCACCCACATCCCTTGAGCCGAGATTAAATCGCCTTGAACCACTCAGGGAGCACCGTCACCTCCTCGATCATCTTGACTGCAACGCCAAAAGGACTGGATTGAATAGCGCAGTATATTGAGGAACAGACACACTAATGCTCCAATCGAAGTGTCGATACATCGCTGCTAACAGTGTGATATAGCATTTCCCAGAGACATACCCCCTCCGCTATTAGAACCTTCTACAAGACGTCGCCGGTGAGTTCGTCGCGCGCGGCGCGGGTCAGTAGTTCGGTCACGGCGTCGTGCGGGCTCTTGCCCTCGAAGAGCACCGCGCCGATCTGCACGACGATGGGCATCTCCACGCCGTAGCGCGCGGCGAGCGCGATCGCGGCGCGCGTGGTGGTCACCCCTTCGGCCACCGACGACATCGCGCCCCGGATCTCGTCCAGCGTGCGCCCCTGCCCCAACTCGTAGCCGACGTGGTAGTTGCGGCTGAGCGGGCTAGAGCAGGTGGCGATGAGGTCGCCGAGGCCGCTCAACCCCGCGAAGGTAGCCTGCCGCGCGCCCGCCGCCATGCCCAGGCGCGCGATCTCGGCCAGCCCACGCGTCATGATGCTGGCCTTGCCATTGTCACCGTAGCCCAACCCATCGGATAGGCCGGCTACGAGGGCCATCACGTTCTTGAGCGCGCCGCCAAGCTCGACGCCGACGACATCGGCGCTGATGTAGAGGCGGAAGCGTGGCGTGGACAGCAGGCGCTGCGCCAGCACCGCCGAGGGTCGGTGGCGCGCCGCCACGACCGAGGCGGCCGGCAACTCACGCACGATCTCGCCGGCCAGATTCGGACCTGAGAGCACGGCGACGCCCCGGCGCTGGCGCGGGCGCAGGCATTCACCCGCCACTTCGGTCACGCGATTGCCGCTGCCGACCTCCAGCCCCTTGGCCGCGAGGACCACGACCGCGTCAGGCGCGAGATGCGGGCAGAGCGCCGTCGCCACCTGCCGCACCGCCTGCGCCGGTACAGCCAGCACCACCACGGCCCGGTCGCGCGCCGCCTCGCCCAGGTCGGAGGTAATCTGTATCCCTGCGGGCAGCGATACGCCGGACAAGTAGCGCGTGTTCTCGTGCGTCCGCGCCATCTCTTGCGCGCGCGCGTCGTCGCGATCCCACAGCGCCACGTCGCGTCCCGCCCGCGCGTAGATCACCGCGAGCGTCGTGCCCCAGCTGCCGGCGCCGATGACGGCGAGTGAGTCCGTCATCACGAGTCGAAAGTCGATAGTCGGAAGCCGGAAGTGGCAACGCCGAGCGACAGGCCAGCATGTGGCGGATGCCCGGCGATTGGGTGTGGCTTCGCACTACCGACTTTCGACTTTCGACTTTCGACTTTCGACTTTCGACTTTCGACTTTCGACTTTCGACTATTCATGCGCGCTGTCCCAGCCGCGGCTCCGTCCCCGCGAGCAGGCGCTGAATGTTGTCGATGTGGCGCAGCCAGATCAGCGCGGCGGCAGGTACGCCGTAGGCGAGATAGGTCGCCGGATAGTGCCCCCACAGCACGAAGGCGGCGAGCAGCAACAGGCCGGCCACCGCGGCGGTCAGCGAGGCCAGCGAGACGAAACGGCTCGCCGCCACGATGGCGACGAAGATGGCGGCGGAGATGAGGGCCGCCGGCCAACAGAAAATCAGGAAGACAGCCTGCGACACGACGACGCCGCGGCCCCCTTTGAGCTTGATATAGATCGACCAGTTGTGCCCGACTACGGCGGCGAAGCCGGCCAGCACCTCGGCCACCTGTCGCGCCTCGACCGGATGGACCAACCAGCGCGCCACCAGCACGGCCACGATGCCCTTGGCAAGGTCGCCCAGCACCACCACGAGCGCCGCGCCCGTCCCCAGCGTGCGCAGCACATTCGTCGCGCCCGTCTTGCCGCTCCCACGCGTGGAGAGGTCAACCCCACCGTAGAGCCGGGCCACGATCTGTCCACTGGGAATCGAGCCCAGCAGATAACCGATCACCGTTACCAATACGTAGAGCGGCAGCTCGTTCATGGCCTCGTCGCTTCCTGGTTTACCGACCGTGGGTTATGCGTCATTCCTGCCCTCACCCCTCTCCCCCCTCCCGCGTCAAGAGATGGAATGGAGGTGAGAGCACAGTGGATTTAGGCTCGGATACGCCGGGCCGTGCCGGCCGCCTCCCGGTCGCGCTCGTGGTCGCGTCGCTCACTGGCCTTAAAAACGAGGTTCAGCGGGGTGCCCTCGTAGCCGAAAGCCTCGCGTAACTGGTTCTCCAGAAAGCGCTGATACGTGAAGTGCACCAGTTCGGGATCGTTGACGAAGAATACGAAGGTCGGCGGATCGGTCGTGGCCTGCGTGACGTACTTGACCTTGAGCAGCTTGCCCTTGGACGACATCGGCGGGTGCGCGCGCAGCGCCTCCTGCACCGTGTTGTTGAGCCGCCCGGTCGAGATGCGCTTCGCGCGCTCCTCTTTGATGCGCAGAGCCTCTTCGATGATCTTATGCACGCGCTGCTTCGTCTTGGCCGAGACGAACAGCACGGGGACGTAGCTCATGAAGTTAAGCTCGCGGCGCACGCGGGCCACGTACTCGGTCATCGTGGTCGAGGTCTTCTCGATGAGGTCCCACTTGTTGACCACCACGATCATGCCCTTCTTCTCGTCCTGCACGTAGCCCGCCACATGCTGATCCTGCGCCGTCAGCGGCTCGGTGGCGTCGATCACGAGTAGGGTGACGTCGGCGCGCGAGATGGCGCGAATAGCGCGCATCACGGAGTACTTCTCGATCGAGCCCTTGATGTGCCCGCGTCGGCGGATGCCTGCGGTGTCGATCAGCACGATCTCCTGCCCCTCGTGCTCCAGGATCGTGTCCGTGGCGTCGCGCGTCGTGCCCGGCACGCTGGAGACCATCACGCGCTCGAAGCCGAGCAGCGCGTTGAGCAGCGACGACTTACCGACGTTGGGCCGCCCCACGATAGCCAGCTTGAGCGCGGCGTCCTCGTCCTCCGCCGTTTCCT
>JAABUL010002617.1_pt1 | contig 29312 bp, 34 predicted proteins | sample 5559151 | NCBI WGS metagenome assembly JAABUL01 (sample SAMN10711876, study PRJNA513368) | rock metagenome | isolation source: Antarctica rocks | place: Antarctica: Victoria Land, Pudding Butte sud
CCACATAACTCCACATCTCATCTAGCTCTGATTCTAAACTATAAGGCTTTTCATCCAGCGGCGCTAATAAAATCTCTACCTCAACCTGCTCTGGATTCAGTTGCTTTAACACTGGTAGGTTGACTGGCAGCAACTGAGACTCTTTTTTTTAATTCACGAGTAACGGTGTTAGGGCTCACATGTAAAACTCGAGCTGTGTCTCGAACTCCACTGCCATTCATTGCCATGTCTACGATTTGTTGTTTGACACTACGCAAACTTCCAGGACGCGAATAGTCTAGAATAAAAGTCCGACCACTACAGATGTTTCCCCGACACCGATAGCGTTGTTTACCTTCAGGCGTTTTCCCGAATTTGACAAGATCAGTACCATGACAATGGATGCAATGAATAGGCTGAAGAATCATCTTTGTTTTTTCATCAATACTTGTCACTATTATTTCATATAGATGTTAGTTGATCAACAGGTTAGCGACATCTCCGTCTGCTGCCATCAGCTAATAGGAACTTGGAACAGATAAAGTCTATGCCATCGCCTACTCAGCAACTGTCAGTTAATGGTGCCAGAAGATGAACCAACCTACCCTCTTCCCGCGTCAAAAGCAACAGATTGCACCTGGTGCCGTTCACCTTCCCAACTGGCTTTCCTTAGAAGCACAACGAGAATTACTGGCTCAGTGCCGAGAGTGGGCTAAGCCTCCATCTGGTCTTTACACTCCCAGAATGCTGAATGGTCAACCCTTGAGCGTGCGCGTTGTTTGCCTGGGCTGGCACTGGTATCCCTACAGTTATTCAAAAACCCGTGACGACAGCGATTGTCTTCCTTGCAAGCCGTTCCCGCCAGAGTTAGATCGCCTGACTCGTCTCGCTCTTGAAGCGACACTCCTAGACGATCAGGCTCAGTTCCAACCAGATGTAGCGATTGTCAACTGGTACTCGGCATCAGCAAAGTTGGGTATGCACCAAGACCGCAGTGAGTCAGAGAGAGTACGAGAAGCTGGCAGTCCGATCATCTCTATTAGTCTGGGAGATGCTTTGCTGATGGTCAAGCCTAGCTACTTTGGAGTTGGCTACTTATCTCAGGAGCGCTGGGAGAACTTATGGCAGCAATCGCTTAGGGTTGATTACAAGCCAATTTGCCATGTTAGGGCAATTGCTAAGCAGCATAGCCCAACTGTAATTGTGCCTGAGATTTTGAAGTATCAATGTAAGGCATCGGATCTGGTAGCTAATAGAGAATGGTTTTTGGAACTGACTAGGCAGCTCCATAAGACTAGAGCTGTTTCTGTAGGTGGGGTATTACGTGGTTATATGAAGGCTTTAGAGCAGGAGCCAGAGGATTTGATTGGGGAAGATGAAAAGGGTGAGATTGTGGATGAAGGGCATTTGTTTTTTGGGTGGCGGCGTGAGCAGAAAAAGTACAAGCTGGTTGAGTAAGGCAATATGAGTGTTATTAGGGCAGAGCGTCAAACGGTCGTATTTTTTGAGGGATTAGATGTAGATGGCTATCGGATGCCAAATGGTGAGTTTCGGGTTGGGGTGACGGGAGCTAGCCAGGTTTTAGGATATAGTAAGCAGTGGCTTTCACAGGTTCTCAGTTCCCGACCAAGAACTCTCAAAGCTCTACAGGGACTAGGCTTCACAGGTTCTCAGATTTCTGTGAAAGTAGGAAGAGAGGAGAAGTCAGGGGCATCAGATGCAGAAACTCTCAGCCTACAGGATTTTAACCGTCTTATAGTTTATGCAGTTTCACAGGGTAAGAGAGCAGCACTGGCACTGCAACTGTCTCTTACTCAAGTAGCACTTAATGATTTCTTCCGCGATGCTTTTGGAGAACCGCCATTAAGTATTGAGCAAAAGCGTAGGCTGTTTTATGAAACTTACGCAAGAACAATCAGTCCCGAAGATTGGCGGCAGATGGATAGAGCAGATATTTTGAGACTAGCTTTGCCAGGAGATGAACCTCGCTTCAGGGATGGACTTTGGAATGCATGGCGAGAAGAGTCTGAAGATTAATTTAGGCAAGGTAAATGAGTGGTATTTACATTTTGAATGGGAGAGGAAAGATAAGAACTATGAAACGGTTTACTAATTAGTTTACAGTAAACTATTTACTCTCATTCTAAGTTAGGGCTAAGCCAGTATTACTTGTTCTTTACTACTTCGCAAGCTATCGCCATTTCTGTTCCAGTCTTTCCCTCATTAGGCGATCTCTGGCCAATCAAAGAATTTTTAAATACTGTGCATATTGAGGCGCATTTGGCAAATAAGAAACTAGCACCTGTAAATTCTGGCTAGATACATCATACATCCAACTGTCTAGTCGCCTTTCTGCTTCTTCATCATCTAATACTTCAAACTGCTGCCACGTACTGCATCTAGAAAGCCTGGCATTAAACAAATCGCACTCATTTTTTGATATTTCCTGACGAACATGATATTGCAAGTCATCTCCAAAACAATACTCAACATAATGTGACTCGATATCTCCTGCATCATATAGCGATTGTGAGTAGACATCTACAACTAAAGCATTAGTTTTGAGCGCAAACAATATGAAGGAAATTGAAACGACAAGCACATAGCCCAAAAACCACAATCCAAATACCAATAACGGAATACCCAGCATTATTGCCAGAATTAAGCAAGCCCAGACTAAAATACTGCTTGTGTGGAATTTACCCATAGTAGCACCGTGCCAAACTACCCATGTCAAATAAAACCCTACTAAGCAAAATGTGACTGCTGGTAACCATCCACCAAATTTATTGGTGGTTTGGGCATCAAGGAGCTTTTGTCTTGTCAAACATTGCATATTACAAGTCTTGCCTAGATAAAAGTTAATGACCGGAAAAATGGGTTCAAGCCCCGCCTTTTGAGGGCGGCTTTAATTTTTGAACAAATCGTTGGTTGTTTACTCACTATGCTATAATAATAGCATGATAACTGTAAACTACGAGTACAAACTTAAACCTTCGGTATCACAAGTTAAAACTTTTGAAACCTGGTTATCTGCGTGCAGAAAGGTCTATAATTTTGCCTTGCGAGAACGGAAAGACTGGGTGAATTCTCGGAAGTCTGTTGTGAATGCTTGTTCTCTTGTCTCGGAATATATATTACCTCCAGACGCTCCTCGACCAACCTATTACAGTCAATGCAAATCTTTAACAGCAGCTAAACAGCTTTGCCCGGAACTTCAGCTACCACATATTCACGTTTTGCAGCAAACTCTCAGACAGTTAGAGGCGGCATTTGTTGCTATGTGGGAACGCGGTCACGGATTTCCTCGATTTAAAAGGAAAATGCGTTCCTTCGTCTATCCAGACGTAAAACCAAGCGCAGTTGAACCAGGTCGAGTGAAGCTGCCGAAGATTGGTTGGGTAAAAATGAGGATGTCTCGTCCACTTCCGCAAGGCTTTACTTTGAAGCAAATTCGGGTAGTCTTGAGGGCATCTGGGTACTTTGTCCTGTTGACTTATCAGTTAGGTGTACTTGTACCAGATGTACCATTCTCAGGACATCCGTTAGGGGTAGATATCGGGCTGGACAAATACTTAGCTACTTCTGATGGGGAATTAGTTGCTCGACCTCGCTTCTTTAACGCACTTCAGCGCCAGTTGAAATTACTGCAAAGAAGGTTAAAGCACAAGAAGAAAGGTTCGACTAATTGGCTAAGGCTGCAAAATAAAATAGCGAGGATTCATCAGAAAATCAATGATACTCGCAAAGACTGGCAGTTCAAGTTAGCGCATCGCTTATGCGACTCTGCCCAAGCAATATTTGTTGAAGATATTAACTTTAAAGCTTGGGCAAAAGGACTGTTTGGGAAACATACACTAGATGCAGCCTATGGACATTTTTTTAATATTTTGTCCTATATTTGCTGGAAACGGGGTATATTATTCCTGAAGGTAAATAAAGACTTTACAAGTCAGACTTGTCCGAATTGTCAAACAATCACAGGCAAGAAAGATTTGAATGAGAGAGTACATCGATGTCGAGAATGCGGTTACACCACCAATAGAGACGTTGCCGCCGCTCAAGTAATAGTTCAACGTGGGATATCTGCTGTCGGACAGCCAGTGGAGTCACAAATTGCTTCTGGAGGAGTTCTGTCGGGGGTTAATGGCAACATTGATCTAGATAAGATCCTGTGAGAGAAGAATCCTTGCCGTTGACGGCGAGGAGTGTCAAGAAGTTCAGAAAGCTAGGGATGCGATCGCCCTCTCTACTTCAAACTGGTCTACCTCTACTGCTTACCACCATCTTGCCAGCTTTGCTAATTGCGTCCCGCATAACCTGTGATTGCTCTTCAAACTCGCCAGCAATACAGCACAAAGCGCTGGAACATGCATCAAACAGGTAAGGACCGGCATCCTCTTCAATTTTTTCTGCCTTGGTAATTGCAGTCTGCAACATTAATATCTCAGCCTCAAATTCTTCCCTACCTGCAATACATCCCAAAGCTACTATGCAAGCATTAAGCAGCTCAGGAGCTGCCTCTTTTTGAAAGTTGATGTCAGCAAGGGCTGAATAGCATAAATTCAACTTGCCTTGAGTGATTTCACAAGCCTCTTCTGCTTCCTCTAACATCTTAGAATCCAGATTTTCTTTTACACCTGCATTCTCAAGAAGTTGAGACATTAACCTATTAGAATACAAAGTAGCGTTTACAGCTTCTAGTAAGGAAGCAAATGCTATAGCGTTTGCTTCTACTGCAAATCTTGCAACTGGATGGCGACCATCGTAAACAATTGTATCTCCACCGCTGGCTCTCTCAACTGTAATCATGTAATTGCTTTCTTCTTCTCTACAAAATTATTATACAACAATCATGCATTCAGCTTTCCCGCCTGCCGCAACTATTCGTGGGTTTGACGATCTGCTTCTAAGTCAGCCTCATCATAGACCCAAGAACAATTGTTCACTCAAGCAAAATTAGTTCTTTTTTTTCAACTTAGGCGGCTCTTTGGGTGAACTTGTGGTCACAGGTTGTTGTTTGGCTGCACTGCCGCCGTTCTCCAAAAGCTGAACAAATCTGCCCAACAAAACATTGAGCGGTTTAAGGTTTCAAGAATCATCTTTAGATTCAATTATTTGAGGACGCTATCGCTTTCCGGACAGGCAATTAGTGCTCTATCGTTGGTGCTATTTCTTTAGCCGATGAAGATACCATTTCTGGCGTTGACTGGGCAATGGTTAACAGATATTTTTCGGCTTGATTCCCAGCTACAAATAACTGTTTTTCCGTAGTTGTAAAGGTTTTAGGCAGTGTCAATACCGAACTCTCTTCTAGTTGGTAGAGTTCAGTAATTCGCTTAACTAAAAAGTTGTAATTTTTACTAGTTGGTGAATAGCTAGGAATGAGCGCCATTATCTTCGGCAAAGCAAAAGCTGGATTTAAGAAGAAATATTGATATAGCTTGTCAACATGAGTTATTCCTTTATACCAACCACCAATTCGGTCGTGAGACAGATGCTCAATTATTCCATATATCTGTCCGGTACGATAGGCTCAGATTTCTGACGGTGAAAGTGCGTTGATGTTCATATATACAAATTGAGGAGTTTTACAAGGTTGAAATATTAGCATGTCCTAGTGTTGAAATGGACTTAAACCTTTACAATCTGCCAGATTTTCTTTCTTCCAGTGTTCGGGCATGTCTTGCCAAAGTTCTTCAATTTCAGCCGCCGTCATTTGAAATTCAGCCTTCACGCATTCATCCCAACTGGAGTAATTCAGAGCTTTCCAACCTTGACGACGGTATAGTACTGCTAATTTGCTCAATATTAGAGCCATTTGTCTATTGAAGTTATCAACTATTATTTGTTCGTTCATTTTAATTTCTCATTTAACTCCACTGTAACAGAGTTGTTAGTCGAGTCCGAGCCGCCGAGTCAAGCTGCATGAATTGTTTGAGTTGGTGGCTGAGTTCGTGATAGTCTCTGGTTTATTTTGTTTTGTTAAGGTTTGGAAGGTTGAGATTTTGGGGCCGATTGTTCGCTTAAAGCTAACCAAGCCTGAATAAATGGTAGCAGTTGCTCTTCTCTAAGTACATAGATACTTGAACGTCTCTGAATGAGCAAAACTGTCTGATCCCCCACTGTGGTATACAAGGTGTCAGGATGTTTTTTGATCTTTGTTTCTCCTGTTATAACTAGCAATTTGACAATCGGACGATTTCGATCGTTTCGTGATGTGCCAAATAATTCTTCCTGACGATTCATCCTTAACCAGAAACCTTGGACTCCCAGACGCTCAATATGATCGGGAGTCCAACGTTTTAACCCAGCATCGCCACGCCTAATGTAAAAGGATTCTTTCTGTTCATTATAAAAAATGGTGGCTTTGCCTTGTGACCTTAATGCAATCGCAAAAACCGCTTTTTTTGGTGGCAGGGGAAATTTGACGAGCAGATCCAACCTGCCGTGGTCGGGCACTGGCAGATCGACAAAGATTTGAATCTTTCGCTCCTGAAACGCTTCATCTAATACTTTCGCATTTCTAAGAATGGAGTTAATTTTTTGCGTTCGCTTTAGGAGAAGACTTGTTGTAGCAGTACCCGCTAGAAGGCTTCCTAGTTTGGCGATCGGTTCAGGAATTACAACACTTGCCACCACCGCTTCATCTACCGTAGTATTAGCTGCGGTTAACCAATTGTTCTCTTCTTCCAGACGTTGAAATTCAGTTTGGTTATCGTGCGCTCGCAGTTCATTCACTTGAATTAGATGGTTCTCGACACTTATCTTCACAATAGACGAAGAAGCATTTGAAAGGGCAACGAAAACCTACCTTCTCAGATGTTTCTCCTAATCAAATTCCAAGTCTGCGTTATTGGTCGTTTTGAGGAAATTCACTCCAGAGAGTGGTTGTCGCTCGTAAAGATGTGTAGGATAAGTCTGTAATAAAACTGTTTGGCAATAGTAATCATTTCAGTAGATGTTTTAAAAATAAGGAAATGGCAAGTAAACTTATTCAACTTGATATTTCTAGGATGTATGTTAATCCAGAATTTATTAGATCTCTGCGAACGGGCTCTATTGTCATTGTTCAAGAAAATTTATTTCAAGAATATAACGGTAAATTGCGAGTTCTACTTCGATTGACTGAAACTAAAATTAAGCGGGTTGAGAACTTGGTAATAGAAACTGAGTCCGGACATTGTTTAAACTATACATGTAATCGGAGAAGATATGCTAAATGGTCTGATTTTATACTTCTGTCTCCAGTTGAGTTTAAGGAGATACAAGCAAATCCTTTTGCTCCACTGCTTGATATTGTAAAATCGATTTAATGCCTGAAGTAGATAAAGTATTGACTAGAAACTTGATGTAATTAGAACCTTCCGGTTTTCTCGCTCAATGGCTATTTTTCCCCTCTTCTCAAGAGTTCTCTTCAAATGAACTTGTGTTGCAAACACTGTACCTATTTTAGCAATGAAGCCCCGCTTTACTACGCCGTCTATCCAAGCCGAGCTAGTGCGACGAGTCCCGCAAGTGATTGTCCTGATTTTCTGCGATCGTCAGTAGTTCACTGTAGAGCGCTTAACTTCTTGCGGCGTTCATGCTAAGTAATGACAAATTTCTGGTTGATGGGGATCGAAGATTCTACGCATTTTAAGAATGGACGAATTTTCTGTAACATCGGTGAAAGTCATTTCTAGCTTTTGTTTTGACAAATCTTCTAGCAGCCACTGGTGGGGTTGAAGGTCGATCAACTTGTTAGTAACTAGACTGGGATAGCCCAGGTATTGTTCATACTGTTCTATTTCTTTTGGCTCAATTCTTGAAGTCAGGCGAAAAACTAGGTTATTGAGAATCTGACATCGATTTCTATTTAGTTGTGTTTCTTTGTTGCCTAATGTGGGGTCAGGAGCTGAGATAATAACTCTTTTCGCTATGGTACGACCTCGATCACAAAGGAGGCTGACGCGATGGCTGAATTCGTTGTCATTAAGTATCTCAGGACAACGATGTAAGTCGATGAAGACGACTGATATGGTATCAGTTATAACTAACTCAATCGCTTGAGTTGATGTGCTTGGCTCTCTAAATTCAAGCGTTCTCATTTCGCCATTTTGTAGAAGCTCTGAGATCAGCTTTTTTTTCAACTGGTTATCCTTGCCAAAAACTCCGATATTTTTCCAGTTCTCGTGAAGTTCAATCTTGTGAAGTTCAATCTTAGTTAAATTGAGAGCGGATATTAATTTACCCATCAGTTTTATCTACCTTGTTTTCGTTACAAGAACTCGGCTTCGGCAAGCAATCAAGTTTTCGATGGTCTGATACATTTATGCGACAGAACACGATAGCTCATCGCGATTTTATTTGTTTCTGCATCGTAGTATATTTATTTAGAAACCTGATTACCGTATTTGGCTTGATACAACCGATCTACTCGTTGGAAAATTGCATACCACTGTTGCTGCGATTTAGCATTTGCTGCTGGCGGGAACTGATAAATTAGCAATGCTGTAGCAAGTGCTACTAATACGCCTTGAACTACCAGCACTATAACGACTGTCTTGGTAGGCAACTGAGGTAATGCTGAATCTTGCTTGCGTTGTTTGCGACCACCAGATACACGTTGAGCTGCTTGGAGGCGTTCAATTGGATCGGCTAGAGCTTGGAGCTGTTCTGGAACGCCTTTAACTTGTTGTAAAAGGCGATTGAGTTTGTTTTTCTGCTCGTTGGTCTGCTCGTACACATTGCGAACTAAGGTTGACTGAGCCAAGACATCAGCTTGAATCTCCTGAAAAGCCTTGTATGTCATTTCAGCGTGCTGATTAAGCTCAGCCTTAACAACCGTCAGTTCAGCTAGAGCTTCTGAACTTTTTTTAATGTCGGCTTTTAATTCATTGAGCTGCTCTATCGTTTCGCTGTGCTGGTTTACTGCTACTCCCAACAGGCGATCGCTAACATCTGTACTTTGCTCGTACCCAGCCAGCATTTCTGCCACAGGCTCCCAATCCACGTCTGATTTCATCTGATTTTTCCTTTAGTTCCAAAAAAGTCCACCAGTCAAAAGGTTTTGTCATATTCTACAAGGTCTGACCATCACTTAAATACTATTTATCTTTGTTTTTTTACATTTAAGGGCAATAATTAGCTGTTAAATGTAAAGTTTTAATAAATTTACTCTATTTTCTAGATTTGAGTAATATTAAATAATACTTTAAGACAGAGAATAAGATTTAGGCTCTAAAATAAAACAAATGCTACATCGTCAACAACCCCGCTCGGCTATAAGCGAGAACGGGGCTTGGTAGATTCAGCTACCGAGCGTAAGTGTTGTCTACCGCACTTAATTTACTAAGTTTCAAGTCTCTATCTGGTACGTACTCTCGGATACTTCCCTAGTCCGAGCTATCTACAAGCCCACTGATTCTGGGCGCTTGCAGAAAGGAATCTTGGTAGAGATGGCGGTAAGGGACTAACTACTCACTCGTGAGGATTATATCTATGCAACGAGTACCAGTTTTAGACATAGACGGCAAACCACTCATGCCAATGAAAGCATCCAGATGTAGAAAATTTCTTAAGGAGGGTAAAGCCAAAATTGTTCGTAACGACCTAAATATTTTCTGCATTCAATTGGCAGCAGAACCATCGGGACGAGAGACACAACCTATTAGTTTAAGTGTAGATCCAGGAAAAATTTTCAGTGGGATTGGATTGCAATCAGCTAGAGCCACTTTGTTCCTGGCTCATTTGGTTTTGCCATTTCCCAACATTACCAAAAAGATGACGGCAAGGCGGATATTGCGACGGGCTCGTAGAGGCAGGAGAATTAATCGTAATCTCCCTTATCAAGTCCGAGCGCATCGTCAAAGGCGATTCGATAATCGCCGTCAAGGTCGTATCGCACCTTCAATTTGCAGCAACCGTCAACTAGAGTTACGAGTTATTCAGGAGTTGCTGAAGTTGTTTCCGGTTACTAACATTGTTTATGAAATTATCAAAGCCAGAGGAGATAAAGGTTTCTCTCCGGTAATGGTGGGGCAGAAAATCATGCTTCAATGGCTCAATTTACTGATGCCAACATCAACGGCTGAGGGTTGGCAAACTTCAATTCTGCGGCAGCAGTTGGGACTTGTTAAAAACAAAACTGACAAGTCGGCTCAAACCAAGGAAACTCATGCCAACGATGGGTTAGCCTTGGCTGCAAGTCACTTCATGAGGTTTGAGAAGTTTCATACTGCTAACACTAAAGGGCATCAATGGGTAGGTCAAGTTCTAGTTACAGATGCTCCATTCCGAGTGATAGCTAGACCCAACATCTATCGTCGGCAACTACATTTCGAGAACCCTGATGGCAAGAAACCTAATCTTAACCAATATCGTAAGCGTAAAGGTGGAACAATCACGCCATTTGGGTTTCGTTCTGGAGATTTAGTCAAAGCCGAGAAAGCTGGAAAGATATCGGTTGGTTGGGTTGGGGGCTATACAAATACAGAGAAACAACAGAAGGTATCCGTCTATGACATTAAATGGAAGCGAATCGGACAATTCACCATATCTAAAGTTAAGTTGCTGCAACGTGCCATAGGGATTCTTGTTAGTAGGTCAGACAAGAAAGCACCAACATTCCTCCCCTCCCTACTGAAAGCGAGGAAGGAGAATCCTGTCGGTTCTTAGTTGAACCGACAAGTCTTCAAAAATCAACACTCATAACCCAATTGAAAAACAATGGCTCTTCTAATCTCTATTTTGATAGCGCTCGGTCTTTTGGTCGGTGGTCTAGCCAGTGGCAGAGGTCACAAAGGCAATCCTTCTACACGGCTACACAGACCAATTCAGACAGTTGTAGCACCTGAGCCTACTTATGCTTATGGTGCTGTATTGATAGGTTTAATGCTGTTGGTCCGGCGGACGCAGCGTACTGAAAAGAAGAAGTGACATCCTCCTGTTTTGACTCAGATTTGGAGAAAATCAAATGCAAGAAATATTTCCAGCCTTATTTTGGGGAGCGATTGCCTTCCTGGTACCAATAATGTACATCAGTATCCTATGCAGAGTTGCCGATCCTTTCATCAAGCCGGAGGGAAAGCAATGACTCATCTTTATCAGCCAGGTGACACCTTTCACAGCCCTGGCGGTCAATTTACTTACCAGGTTATCGGACCGCACCCCGCGCACTTGCCAGGTTGCAGAGTTCCCTGACAGCTACCAATTGCCTGAGTCTAACCCATTAGCTTCGCGAATCGTTGGAAATGCTGTATCGCCTTTGCTTGCAAAGAAATTGTTAGAGATTGTAATGCCTCTTAGTCCGAAAGGCTGAGCTATTCAAGGAAATTAGCTAAATACTGACTCAACTTCAAATTCTGAAATAAAATGCATTCATCTAATTTTTTCGATCGAGAAATTTCAACTTTTGTCCATCCAGAAATCAAACCGTTAAATGAGCTTTATTTAATTGAGTTGATTACTCTTTATCAATCTCTACTCTCTCCCTGGGAAGAAACAAATTATAACGGCAAACATTACTCAAATTGGAACTTAATTAAAAAGATCGAGACGTTGTATAAAATTGGTCATGCGAGTCAGATAATTTCAACCTACAATAAATTTGATGATTCCACTAAAGTTACTCAAAGAAATCAGGAGATTTGCAACTTAGTTTGTAAATGGGTTGAAGAGCATTTGGGTATAGAATTGTTGGCAATCAACGTGTATGAGCCACTGATTGAAGACTATAAACTCTACCGCCATCGACAAGTAAAGTATTTAAAAGAAATTGGGGTCAGGGCTGGAATCCTACGTCAACAAGAAAACGAAGATAAAATTTCGGCAACCGACGCTCAAATCACAATCAACTGGATCGAAAATCAATATGGAATTCAATTGCCTTTTCCAGATCCAAGGCAGGTGAAATCACACAACAGTAAGGAACAAAAAAATGTTTTAGGAAATCAAGCAAATACTTTTTCGGAAGTACGGGCTTTCTGCTGCGGTATTTTGGTAACATTTATTCTCCTGATTCTAGTTAATCAATTTTCTGATTCACTCCCTAAAAAACACTTAGTTCGAGAGTTTTTAAAGCTAGGTTCGGAACTATTAAAGAATTCAACACCTGCTCAAGTTTATCCTGGGGAAATTCAATGAAGATCAAACAATTTTTGACAATTGGGATAGTTGCATCCGCCTCGCTCGGTCTTCCGGTGTTTGCCTTGGCACTAAATGTCAAAGATTTGCCCAACCCTCGGTATCAAGGGGGGTTGGTAGCTGATACAGCGAACTTGCTTAGTCCCAATACTAAAGTACAGCTTAATCAACTACTCTCAAAACTGGAACTTCACTCAGGGGATGAATTAGCAGTAGTTACAGTTTCACAGATTGACTCCGATGAATCACCCGCACTTTTTGCTACTGAATTGTTTAACTATTCGGGAATCGGTAAAAAAGGCAAGAACAATGGGGTTTTAATATTCATTGACAAAGGCGATCGCCTAGTTGAAATGAAGACAAGTTATGAAGCGTCGGCAATTCTACCAGATGCCACGCTCGATAAAATCATCACTCAACAAATGACACCCCGCTTCCAACAGGGAATTTTTGACGGCGGGACTTTAGCCGGGACTCAGAAGGTAGTAGAGGTTTTAGAAAGCTCGTCCGCTCCTACACCACACTCATATACTACTGCTGCCATTTTTAAGCAAAAACTTATGAAAGATGCTGCTATAAAACTGAGCGTTATAGCACTCATTATAACTGTTACAGCACTCATTATAACTATCGGCGCAGTTATTAAAATAGTCGGCGACAAAATTGAGGAAGCCCACTCTCGCATTCGCCTATCGCCTACAGGCAGCTCTTACAATGTATATGAAAAGGATGATACGGCGGATTGCGTTCACTGCGATCGCCCAATGAGACTTTTAAACTCAAAAACTCTCTACAGATTGCTTTCTAAACCTCTACAAATTGCCGTGCAGCTAAAAAGCGTTCAAGTTATTGGTTGGCACTGTCCAAGTTGCCAGCCACAAATCGCTGGGATAAAAAATATTCATCTCTGTATTCACGATATGGACATTAAACAGTTTCATTTTTGTCCTCACTGCGACGAACGAACAGTACTTCATAAATCGGAGGTTTCAGTACAGCCCTCGCAAGAAAGAGAAGGTAGAATCGACATCCACGATACTTGTCAGTGCTGTGACTACGAGTACCAAGCAGAAGAAATAATTCCTTTGCTTCGTCAAAGCGGCAATCGTAGCGAAGTTCAACACACTGATTCTTTTAACTACGATTATACCACTGGATTGTATGCTGCTGGCGCCGAGTATTTAGTTGCAAGGGAAGTTGTTGATTCGAGCAGCAGTTCAAGCGACTCTGGCAGCAATTGGAGCGATTCGAGCAGCGGCGGAACTGATTTCGGGGGAGGGATTTCAGGTGGTGCTGGTGCTGGTGGCAGTTGGTAGAAAGGGAAAAGCAGTTATGCGCGTTCACTGGAACCGACAGCAAATTTCATTTTTCCAAATAGCTTAGCAGTATTATTATTCGACCTTCAATTATATTCCAAATGAGTGAGAATTTATGGCTCAAAGACAAGTAAGAATTAAAATCAAATGGAAGGACATTGGCTACTTTAAATCCCAATTACAAGCCTGCGCTAATATTAGTGCGGTCACAATTTTATTTAAAGATATTAGTAGCGGATTCAATGATGGATTGGTAGAAGTAATTGTTTGGGGAGACAACCAAGGTTCTATTAATTGGCTATTTGACACACTTCTGGTGCCTTTGTCTCAGAACCCTACGAAAGATTCGATAATTTACTATTCTCTAAGTTATCGAGATTCTGTTCGTCGCTGGCTGGAAGCAGAAAGGATGATGCCAAGACTTATAAGTAGGTCTTTCTTCTTTGATTTAGATATTTTTGAGTTCAGAATATCTCCGCTTTTAGAACTAGCATTTAATTATATAGAAGAAGCGAGGTGGTTGACCATATATTGGGAACCAGCAATAGGCGATGCAGTTTGCAATGACGGTCGATCAGTTACTATTTCAAGTAATGTAATCTGGGGAAAGTTTCTAGCAGAAAACTTGACTAATTTTAAATTAGGATCTTATGATGATTCCAATTGCAAAGATTGTTTACTCTTCGATCGAGGCAATAGGAGGCTTTATTTAGGTAGTTGGGTTGCTGTCCATCATTATTTAGAGCAGCCAGATAAGTTAGAGTTGTTAGAGCTTTTGGAAGAGGAGATAATTGTTCCTGCTAGAAATAACAGTTATAAAGATGTAATTTGGGGCAGGATAAAGTTTGCAGTCGCCCTCGCACAGTTAATAACAGTAGTAGTCGCCGCCGCAAGTGCGATCGCTATTCCTTTAGGAGTGGGAGCGGATTGTATTTGGCAAATCAATAAGCCCTCACAAATTATTAGTCCAGCACTTACCGCTTCTGTTAATCAGGAAATGACGAGAGCAATTTTAATAGCAACGGGCTTGGGCTTCATTGCTTTTAAGTTGTCCAAACAGCGAGAACAGGATTAAATCTTATGCTAAAAACTACTACGGATGTCTCGATTAATCAACATTTGCTTGACGTGTCCTCAATCAAAGAATATCTTGGCAGCGGTCTATTTCGAGGAATTGGGAAGAAAACGGCAAGCAAGATTGTTGACTGCTTTGGCAGAGATACTTTGACTATTCTGGACTCCGATATCTCTCGCCTCAATGAAGTCAAAGGGATTGCTGCTAGTCGCATTACCGCACTTAAAGATTCATGGGAGTTGAGTAAGAGTTTACCTTACCGAGCTGGAATGTCATTCCTGTTAGGAGCGGGATTGACTTTAAATCTTAGTTTGAAGATTTGTCAGTACTATGGTATTGACACAGTAGAAGTTGTTCAGAACAATCCTTACAAGTTAGCACAGGACTTAGAAGGGGTAGGTTTTAATACGGCAGATGAAATCGCAATGGCTGTCGGTCATTCCCCTGATTCAGTCCAGAGGCATGCAGCAGCAATTATGCATTGCTTAAGAGAGTCAACGCAAGAAGGTCATTGTTACTTACCCTTCAATATCCTGCAAGAGCAAGCTTTTACTCTCCTCATTACCGATAACTATGTTCCGGTTCAGTCAAAGCTGGACTATCTCTTAGAACAATTAATTGCCATAGAGAAACTGGTTGAAGGGGAGATGTCTGGAAGTGTCTACTTGCCTGCACTTTACCGAACTGAGATTAAAGTTGCCAAGCGAGTTCGAGCAATGATGAGTTCAAGTGTTGGCAATACACGATTAGAGGAACTTGAGGACTGGCTAATTCAAGATGCTGGTGGTGAGGATGCTTATCATTATCTGGGAATCAAACTTTCCCCTGAGCAGAAAAAGGCGATCTTGATGGCAGAAAACCATCAGATTTCCATCATCACTGGCGGTCCTGGCTGTGGCAAAACTTTCACACTTAAAACTCTGGCACGCCGATTGAAAGGAAGAGCCAATATTGCACTTGCGGCACCAACAGGCAAGGCGGCTAAGCGACTGTCAAATGTGACTGGTTTTGAAGCAAAGACTATTCACCGGTTGCTGGAGTGGTCGTCCCAAGAGCGCCAATTCTGCCGCACAGAATCTAACCCATTACAGGCAGACTTCGTAATTCTTGACGAAGCCAGTATGGTTGATATATTTTTATTCAACTCTCTACTCAAAGCACTGTTACCTACAGCCAAATTAGTAATTGTCGGCGATCCCGACCAGCTCCCCTCGGTTGGACCTGGAATGGTACTGCGAGATTTAATCCTTTCCGATCTGGTGCCAATCACTCGCCTGACACTGATCAAGCGCCAACAGTTTGACAGTGGTATTGTGACTGCTGCTTGCCAAATTAACCAAGGGATTACGCCGACTCTACCGCCTGCCCAAAACTTTGAATCCGCAGAACACGATTGCGTATGGCAAGAAGCGCCATCTCCAGAGTCAGTGGCAAGCCAAATTCTTCGTACCCTCTTTTCATTGAAAGATGCTGGGTTTAGCTTGAGCGAACATGTGCAGGTGCTAACTCCAACTAAAAAAGGAGCAGCAGGAACCGCAAATCTCAATGCCTTAATCCAAGGACATATTAACCCTCCTGATTTCAACAAAAATGAATTGCGGCTGGAAGAAGTGATTTGGCGGGTGGGCGATCGCGTCATCCAGACTCGTAATGATTACAGCACTGGTGTGATGAATGGCGAAGAGGGAAAAATTGTCAAAGTAGAACTGGAGAATGCCAAAATCTTGGTTGAGTTCGAGGCTGGAGTAATTGTTGCTTACACAACCACAACAATTAGTGATCTAGTTCATTCTTACGCAATGACTATTCATAAAAGTCAGGGCAGTGAATATAGAGTTGTAATTATCCCTGTCCTCATGTCGCACTACCGGATGCTAACCAGACAAATACTGTATACTGGCATCACTCGCGCTCAGTACTTATTTATCGGCATTGGTCAGCAAAAAGCACTACAGGTTGCTGCTAATACAGATCGACCAGCTCAGAGATATACACAACTGGCACAGCTTTTGGTTACTTCAAAACTACCTGAAGTTAGATCGCCGTCATCTCAGGCAACCGAGGAAAAGCTAACTTCTGTCCAGGGAAGACTCAGGGAATTGAAGGTCAATGCCACCAAAGGACAGATGACCAAGATTGGTAGCTTAGCCCTCCAGTTGTTCGAGCTAGTTCATGGAGGGCGACCTTGTAAGAAACAAGAACGGGTGGATGGAATGAGTTTTATGACGTACCACTACCCGGAAAAAGCGAAAGTGATTCTAGATCAGGCAATTCAACAAGTTCTTTCCAACCAGGCAAATCATGAGTAATCCGTTTATTGCTGACTTTACTAAGAGCGATCGAGCGCCCACTTCTGATGAGAATCTCTGGGCAATGCCACTTAAACTTATTGGGCTGAGCTTAGGTTTAGCCTTTGGTGTACGTACTTTTATCGCGGAACCACGCTTTATCCCTTCTGTTTCAATGCTGCCGACAATCAAAGTGGGCGATCGCATACTAGTCAATAAGCTCAGTTACAGTTCTCATCTCCCCCGACGAGATGACATTGTAGTTTTTAACCCAACTGCTCCGCTGTTGAAGTTGCACGTTGAGGATGCTTTGATCAAGCGCATCATTGGTTTACCAGGGGAGAAAGTTCAGGTGAAAGGTGGGATAGTTTACATCAACAACCGCCCTTTGAAAGAAGATTTTATTGCCGCTAAACCAAACTATACCTGGGGTCCACAAGTGGTACCGCCTAACTCCTATTTTGTTCTTGGAGATAACCGCAACCAGAGTTACGACGGACACTACTGGGGCTTTGTCCCGCGCGGTAATATTGTCGGACAGGCAGTACTTCGCTACTGGCCTTGGGAGCGAATGTGCGTTAGCAAATGCCTCGAACAAAATCAGTACAAGCATCAATGGGACTAAAGCTAAAGGCGACCGCATTTCAGCAAGGTTGGTGTAGGAGGATGTCACTGATTAATTGCGGTAGGACAAATCCTAGCTCCGAGCTTTTGAAACGCTCGGCGACCGCTCTCGGTTTCTAACCCTTGAGGCTCCAGAAACTGAATAAAGGCTGTAAGCCGACTAAAACTTTTCCTAATGTAGGTTCTCTCTTCGGCAGTTAACCTTTTGAGTGCAGATGCAACCTGCTGATCGCAACGCTCCCATTGCACTACCCCAGCAAACGCTTGGAGTTCCGGAGTGAGATCTTTGGGGGATGTTCCGGTCATAAGCTTAGCGGCAATAGTCCTCAAAGCCTCTTCAACAAGTTTTAGGAGAAGTAGTTCTTCTGCAGACGGTTGTGGGGGGAGTAGTTTTTCCCACAGCTTTTCAATCAACTTATTTTGCTGCTCTAAAATAACGCGCCGATCGGGGTCTACCTTTAGACCCTGAAAAACTCCTTTTTCGTCTAGCTCGTCCTGGGAGAGAGCGAGCAGATTTCTTAAGCTACTTGCCTCATCTTCTGTAAGGGAAAGAAAACAGCGGGCTGCCTCAGTTTGAAGATTTTGCCGCGCAAGCTGCTCCACGACCTCAGATCGAGACAGTCCTGCAGATGCAGCGAATCGATCCAGCAGGCGAATTCCTGTCTGGGTAAGTCCGACACTCACATGTTGCTTTGGCTCAGCATATAAGCCGGGGCGACCGCCCTTATTTGGCTTGGGCATAGGAAGAAACAAAATTGCTAGAAACAAAACAGGCTAGTCATAAGTTTATGGTCAACAGCTATTCGATACTCTCACGCGCTGTATTCGCCTTTTTTGCCTTGTTAGCACTGCGCTTAAGAGCTTGCAGCCTTCTTTCGTATTTCCCCCGTTGCCGCTTACTGGGAGTTTGATCGACCAGTGTTTTTAAGGCACTGCCCAAACTTTTATAGGCGTTAGGGAGACTGTAACCAAAACGAGTTGCCAATGCGAGCGCTTTTTCATCCGCAGCCAACGTTTGTTTTAACTGCTTTTCACCACTATTCTTCTGATAAAGCCGATAACCTGATACGCCGCATAACACCATTGCCAACAACAGCAGTAACACATCTTGCACCCAAAGTTCTCCCACAGCACCACCCAGCCCAATTGCCAGTGCTGCCATTTCCCAGCCATCTTTGGGAATAGTGTCATCTTGAATCCGAGCAACTTCATGCCAGAACAATAGGTTGCGTTGATCTAGTGCCAATTGATCCCATTTCACCAAGTCAATTTGAATTTCCACCTGGTCTTTACCAATTTCTTCAGTCCGAACCAAAGGCGGATTGACCTCAGTTGTGCCCTCAATTGAAACCCAGCTCTGTAATTCCGGCGGCAGGATACCTTTCAACCGCCGCAGTTCGAGCATGTCAGCTTTAGTAGAGGGGATGGCGTAGGATGTCATAGACTCAATTCTAGGAATTTTTAAATGATGCTTCTATTTTTTATTTTAAATTATTTTGCGTTTCTTGTCAGCCGAAAGCGATACATTGACAACCAAAGTGTGTAACGGGAGTCCTCTTGCTCCATCACTTTTCATCTGGCATTTCGCCAATCACCCGATAGTAAGCAGCGATCGCCGCTTCCTGTTCGCTCCGCAAAGTATACCGTCGAAACGCCTTCTCACTCTTATGACCAGTCAACCGTCTAGCATGACTCGGATCGAGTCCCTGTAAGAGTAGATCAGTCGCGAACGAGTGTCGAAAGGAGTGGGGATGCAGCTCTGGAATCCCAGCTAATTCTCCAATCTTCTCAATGGCAAAATAAATGCCGTGGTAGCTCAATCGCTCCCCCTTGCGAATATTATGGTGAGACAGTAGTAGAGGGCGATCGCCTGCCAGCACTTCTCCCTGCAACCCTCTCGAAGCAAGGTAGCTTGCTAAAACCTCGCGGCTCTCCCTACGTAGTGGTACCAATCGCGGCTCATCTGTCTTGGTATCTGCTAGAAACAACAACTTCCCGTCAAACGCCGCCAGGTTGAGAGAGACAATCTCACCTGCCCGTAGCCCATGACTCAGAATATGGAGCAGTACTAGATCTCGCTCTTTTGTCTCGCCCAAGTACTCCAGGACTGCCCAGATTTGCTGTACTTGCCGCTCGGTTAAACTCTGAGCTGGTGGTAGGGGTATTTTCTCAAACTTGACACCTGCTGCTGGGTTAATTGCCATCAAATCCGGGTAAAACTGTGTCAGCCAATTGAAGAAGGAGCGGAGGGTGGCGATCGCACTATTAATGCTATTTTTAGACAGGGGTTTGTCCTTATCTGTCCTCGCTTCTTCCATCAGGTAGGCTTTGTAGTGGCTGATATGGCGCGGTTTGATTTCTGCCCACAGTAAATCAGTCCAGGTCAGAAAACATCTTAACTCGCGCTCGTAGACTTTACGGGTGTTGGGGGCGAGGTTGCTACTGTTGATGAACTCTTGAATTTTGGGCGAACGGATGTCAGTTGATACAGTTTGAGTTTTGTTACGCCTACTTCTTTTTACTTGAGCCAGATTAGAAGTGCTGCTATTCGTCAAGGGGATAACTTTAATTTCGGGTAAGTAGCTATTCATTAACTGATAGCAAACTCAGTAAACTGCCGCAAATAAGGTGCTTGATATGCTAGTACAATATCCGACTTACAAACACCTCGTTCAACCAGTTCGTTAGCGATCCCCACCTCAGTATTGTCATTTTGAATCCAAATCTTGTTATCTTTTATATCGACATGAATGGAGCATCCGTATAAACGGACACGATTTTCCCATCCCATGTAAACCAGTTGATAACGATTGCATTCTAGATCGAAGATCGAAACAACCTCAACGTCACCGTTGACTGGCTTAATCTGACTATATTCAGTCAAAACTTGCTTAACAATTCGCCGTGACTCCTCTAATCTATCCATTGCACAATTACCTCATTAATTGGATCGAACACCAATAATTTCATCCTGTACTCTCGAACAACCAATTGTGGTAGTTGCCTTTTAAAAAAGTAGGTGTAAGCTTCCTCTGGGATTGCTAAATAGAGGACTCGATCGGGCTGTTTGACCTGAAGAATCAGGCGGTAGTTGAGAAATTGACCGAGTGCAGTATGAAATTCTGATAGTGCCGAGGGAGCTAGAAAGCTTTTAATTTCAACAGCAATCTTCTCTTCCTCTCGCTGAGCAGCGATTAACCGTTCGGCTCCTAAGTCAATGAACACTTGGTCTTCCCCAAATTGGAAAAAGAGTGGGTCTTCAGTGATTGTCCAACCATCTTCGGTGAGTGCTGTCTTAACTATTTCATTAAAGACATCCTTGGCCGGCATCAACTCCCTACTCCGTTTCAAGACAAGCATTTGGACCACAATTTGCTTGTGACGCTATTGTACCACTGCCTCTAGTATAAGATAAATAGCCTTTATCTTATATCGGACTAAACTCGGACTAAGTTGAGAGTGAGCCTGCTATATTGTTAGGTAGATTTTGTTCAGAGGTTTGTCATGATGGTTCCTGCAACTCGACAGTGCATGACCTTAGAAGAGTATCTAGTTTATGACGATGGGACGGATACCCGCTATGAGCTGGTCAACGGAGAACTAGTTGAAATGCCCTCTGAAAGCGATCTGAATAATGCCATTGCCATCTTGCTAATTCTGGCGTTTGCTCAATATGTCTCAGGTCATTGGCTACGCCGTGGTACAGAAATTGTCGTCAGTGGTTCGCGTGCGACCACACGAGTACCTGATGTCATGGTGTTAACAGAGGAATCTGCTGCTGCATTGTCAGGTACTCCTCGCAGTATCATTCTCTTGGATATGCCGTCTCCTCAATTAGTGGTGGAAGTTGTTTCTCCTGGTTCAGACAATGAAAAGCGGGATTACCGCCATAAACGCTCCGAGTATGCAGCCAGGAAGATTCCAGAATACTGGATTGTAGACCCAGAAGCTCTTCAAGTAACTATATTGACTCTTGTGGAAGGATTGTATGAGGAAGCGGTGTATATGGGCACCAATCGCTTATCTTCTCTCACTTTCCCCACCCTGCAGCTAAGTGCGGAACAGGTGTTAAGCGGCAAGTTCTGAAAAATCGATGCCACGTCCTAGTCAAGAAAAATGTCGATTATGTTCCAAACTGAGTGCGGTTCAAGCTCAAGAGCGGCACGGCGCGGAGGGCGATGGTTGCTGGGATTCCAATCGCTGCCACGATCGCCGCTCTTATTACCGTCATCGCTCCATTAAAAATTACAACCGCAAAGCTAGACGGCAGACAGAGCAAGAGCAGGGTTTGCAGCAGACTGAAGGTGACGGCGGTAGTCCTGGCAAGGTGACTACGATTAAAATTCCGGCTCCTGCTATTCCCGCCGCGATCGCTTATTGGTACCGGGAAACCAAAAATTCTCCCCTACATGCACTTGGGGCGGAATTGTGGATTGGTAACGATCGGGTAGCTAAGATCGAACCCGTTCACTGTTTGGGTTTAACCGAAATTCAAATCAAAACCTTGCTGTTGCGTATCCTTGAAGGTTTCTCTCAACATTGCGGTAGCAAGGTAGAGCGATTTCGGTCTTCGGTCGAGCTGAATCCTCTCAATTGTCCGATTCGCCCTTGTATGCTGCATCCACAGGAGAACAGGAGTGGAAATTGAGCAATTAGAGCTTGATTTGTGGGACTCTTTAGAGACAGCAGTAAAGTTTCCTCAAACAGCAGATTTACACCAACTTTGTGATGCTTTAGAACATGAGATTGCGATGCAGCCTGTTTCTTCCCAACTTACTGTGGTGGCGGACGTACTAGTCCAGTTGTCTCAGGTTTATGCCGAGCGGGTTGAATTGTCCCTCTCTGGTTGGGAGAGATGGTATAACCCGACTGAACCAGTAGTTGATTTAGGGGAATGCGTCCAACTTTTTCTCCAGTCACTGCATTTAGATGTTGCCGATTTGTTTGAGGATGATGAGCCAGTCTACTACCCAACAAATCGACAGTCTCGGAGCAAGCCTAAACCAACTGACTCTTTGGTAGGTCCCGTTAATAAGGCAGCACTTTTAGCTGTTTTAGAGGATGAAGTGGGGCTGGATGATAAGGTTGCTAAAAATCAAGCTTTGGCAGTGGCTCACGATGAAGATATTTCTGTTTGGGTGGAGGCGATCGCCCACTATTTCCGCAACAGTCAAGTAAAGTCTTTGCCACTGGTAGAGCTGGTACGGGGAGTGCAGTACCCAGTTATTAAGGGGGAAGAGGAGCGAAGTCCTCTAATTAAAACTTGGTTAGCTCTATTGCTGGGAGGATTTACGCTAAAGCAAGGCGATGATTTTTATAGTTTGAGAGGGATCTTGGTTGAGATGCCTCAGTGACATACTCCTACCCTGAATCAAAGATTACAAGGTAGGCTTCCAACAGCCCGATGAAGGGTATGAAGGATTTCCTTCGTGGTACTTTGATCCATAGTTCCAACTACAGAAAGCTTCCCACTACGGCGTTTTATACTGGGGAAAATGTCCAACCCCAGTCTTTTCAGGTTGATTGCCGCATTAATGTCACGGTCAACCATCAAAGCATTTTGCTCATCCCAATAGCCTCTGATGCCGCAATCGGTGAAGATGACCTCATCCCGATAGCTGAGAACCATTGAGGTGTAAGCAGGATTTTTTGAAACGACAACTGCTCCAGCTTTTGCGGCTATGTATTCCAGTGTCTTGAAAAAATGACTAAATGCAGCGTCAGACCAAGACTTATTCAGTCCTGATTTAGCTGACTGACCGTTCGGAAGAAAAGTCCCGTCATCGGCTTGTTTTGTTTTGGCTCTTTGGGTCAAACCTTTCAGATTCAAGTTTTCATGGAAGAAGACCATTAATCCAGTCCTGACCAGCTTGTGAGCCGTTTTATACTGAAAATCCTGGCGCGATCTGGCGATTCGTTGATGCTGTTTGGCTTCACGTTTTGCCAATTTGCGACGCGATCTAGACCCGCGTTTGCGTTTGTTCCGCCTGGTGGATATGCGATCTAACTTGACTTGATTTCCGCGTAGTGGCTTGAGCGAAAGAAGTTTTTCACCTGACGACGTTGCCAAGTACACATCTTCATGCAAAACGGCATCCAGCCCCATTGAATTTTCCCAAGTAGGAATCACAACGTCCGAGTTGAACTCAGGAACAGTGTCGTCTTCCAGTATCATCTGGATAAACCATCCATCCGCTTTCCGAGTCACTGAAACCTGCTTAAGGTCGTACATTGCGGGTAAATCCCGGTGCATCCGAATCTTGATGACACCGATTTTGGGCAGGCGTAGATATAGCCAATCCTTCCGAATCAACTGAATCTTAATCGCCTTGCCATCTGCAAACGTCATTGTTTTGAAATTAGCTTCGGTTTTGAATCTGGGTTTACCAGACTTTCCGCCTTTGCTATCTCCGACGATGAAGCGCTCAAACGCCTTGTCAACTCGCCTTGAGACTTCCTGAAGGACAGACGCATCAACTCGCTTAAAGTCAAGCAGTTCGCCACTGTGAAACACTTTCACTAAGTCTTTTTTGATGACTGGTAACTGTGCCTTCTGGCTGTAAAAGTTAGGCTTCTCACGGACATCCGCAATGCTGCTTACCAGAGGACAGGAATCAACGTAAGTACGATTCATCTCCCACCAATCAAACCTGTCTCCCAACTGGCGGTTATACCAATATCGAGAAATGCGGAGCCATTCGTTGAGCGCTGTCTTTTGCTTAGTGTCTGGATAGAATTTGTACTGATACGTTGTCTTCATTGCGTTACGACCTTTACGCTTGACTTAGTGTTATTATAGCAGGTAAAAATAATTAGTGTCAATAAAATGCACAAAGATTTTATCCATAAGGCGCGGGGTGTTTCAGACCTCAAGTGTCATTTAGTGTTAACCCCAAAGTACCGAAGAAGAATTTTTACTAAGTCGATGCTTTTACGTTTGGAAGAGATCTTCAAAGCACTGATGGGAAAGTGGGAAGGACGACTAATCGAGTTCAACGGGGAAGTGGATCATGTCCATCTACTGATTCAATACACGCCGCAAACGGAGCCAAGCAAACTGATCAACAATCTTAAAACTGTCTCCAGTCGTTATCTCAGAAAAGAGTTTGCCGAGCGAGTCAACCAGTTTTATCACCAGGATGTTTTATGGACAAACGGCTATTTTATAGCGTCTTGTGGAGGGGTTACGGTTGAGCAACTGAAGCAATACATTGAAGAACAAGACTGTCCCGTTGAGTAGCCCAAGAGTCTGCTCGTTTCGTCGCTGAGGTCTAACCTGTTTTCGCGGCGCTCAAAATTGGTTAGACCTCGCTCCTCAACTTGCACGGCTTTCACCGCCACACCAAATGAAAGATTATGGTGTGGCGGTGAAAGCCTGCTGTTCGCTAGACAAGTTAAATACTCAGCTATTCAAATACTTGAATATTTTAAATAGCTGACTAGTTGAATAGTCAGCTATTTAAATATTTACTTTATTCCTAAATTTAAATATATAAATATTCAGCTATTCACTACGAAAAAGATGGGAAGAGGAATTGAACCACTCCCACGCGCTTCTAGCCGTGGGATTCAGGCATCAAGCAGAGATAGCAGGCAATGCCCGTCTTACATCTCCTACGCCTACAGTTGAGTCCCCAACTGCTTTAATGTTGATGGCAGCGTTTTCATCTCTGTGATTGATGTTTTGACAGGACGGACAACGCCACTCTCTTACAGACAACTCAAGACTTTCAAGCACATGCCCACAACTAGAGCAAGTCTTGCTCGAAGGATACCAACGATTAATAAAGACAACTTGTTTATCCTTCTTGGCAGCAACGCACTCCAAAATTTGCAGAAACTCTCGGAAAGCCAAGTCAGATATCTTGCGTCCCCACAACCGTTGCATTGCTTTCAAATTCAATGTCTCAAAAGATAAAACATCAAATTGATTTGTTAGGTTGTGGGCAAGTTTCCAAAACCAGTCAGTGCGACGGTTAACAACATCTTCATGCTTACGAACAAGATGTTTTCTCGCTTGTTCCCGATTGGTAGAACCTTTTTGCTTCTTGGAATGTTCTCTACTGGCTTTCTTGATACTCTTGACAGATTGCTTGAAAAACAGGGGAGATTGAATGTTGAAACCTTCAGAACAAGAAAGAAATGTTTTCAATCCGAAATCAAATCCAGCAGTTTTACCAGTCTCGAATTTGATTTGTTCGTCTGCCACATCGTCAATGACTACCAACATAAACAGCTCTCCAAGAGGAGAACGTTTAATTGTCAGAGTCTTAACTGTTCCTTCTATTGGTCTGGAGTTCCAATATTGATAAACTCGACTGCCAATTTTGACTCGATTCCCACCGAGAAATTTATAACCTGCTTGCTTCAGCGTGAAAGATTTATACTTCTTGACCTTCTTGAATCTTGGTGGTCTAACTCCCTTCTTATTGTGTTTGAAAAACAACTGATATGCCTTTTCAATCCTTTGGCAGATATCTTGTACTGCTTGGGAACCTACTTGCTGCCAAAAAGAATTGCGCTTTCTCAGCTTGGCAATATGAGCCTGAAGTTTGGCACAGTTCAAGTGCTTGCCCCACATCCGGTAGTAGCGTTTGTGAAGTGCCACGCAATGATTGTATATCACCCCTGCGGCATTGATTGACCGCTTGAGGTGACGATTGCGCTTGTGACTATAGAGCTTGAACTTCAGGGTCTTCATGTTAATATAATATCACATTAACGTCAAAATAACATCATTATATGAAGAAAAAAGCGCTTTCTGTTTATTTGGATGATGTAGAACGAGAAATATTGGAAAAGACGGCTGAAAGATGGGGAGTTAGTTTATCTTCGGCTATTAAACGCTTGATTCGGGAAAGCGACGGCGGATAAATCCGCAAACGCTACATCCCACGCTTGAAAGACGTGGGCTTTGCTTCCTTTTCTGTAACTGAATAGTTGAATATTTATATATTCAACTATTGACTTCTCAGATTTCTCAATTGCTTTAGAGCTTCACTCGTCCCCACCTGTTCAGAAAGCCGGAAAAAGCTCTGTAGCAGTTCCTCGGCCAACTCAGAGCGATCAAGGTTAATCCCTGCTTCGCCCAGATCTAGTAACTCTCGATCCAACCGCTTGCTCGTTTTTACAGGCAAGTGGAAAATTGCTTGCATATAGTCTGGGTTGTTCCGCTTCGATACTTTGCCTCGTCTATTCACCTTAGTCTTTGTCTCAACCTCTACTGGTACTGGGATCACTGCTGGTGCTGAGGAGGGGATTTTTTCTACCGCTTCAGTAAAGGTAGTTGAAGCGTTTTCAACCGCAGGCAAAACCGTCTCTGGCAAAGCCTCTTCTTGCTCAGCATTTTTGAGCTTCAGGATTTCGCTGAATCGAGAAGCTCGACCAGTGGGCTGAGTTTTGCCAGTTCTGTCCAATCCCGCCATACCTTCTTTCCTCCTTTAACTTGATAAACAGGCAGTCCGAGTGCCGCTGCTTCTTTATAGACCTTGAATAGCCTAATCCCTCGCTCTAGGACAGGAAATCCATTTTCTTTTAAAGCTTGGAGTGCATCTGCCCCATCCGTTTGCGGCGGTGGAGGGATCATAGTTACCAAGACATGATAGTTGGCATTTTCTGACAGGGAGTGCCTCATCAGTGCCAAAGCATCCATCGAGAGGGAATCTGGCGTAGTTGGCAGGAGCAACAAGTCGCATCCTTCCGCCAGCTCCTGCAATTCAGTCTCAATCGGTCGCGCCGGAGTGTCGATAACTACGAAGTCGAATTTGTTCTGCCCCATTAACTTAGTCGCAGTATTCTCGCTGCACACCTTAAATGGTAATTTTCCTGATCTAGCCCAAGTGCTAGCTGAACGGTTGGGATCGGAATCAATTAGCAGAGTTGCTCCATGTTGGGAGAACAAGGACGCTAGACATATTGAACTGGTTGTCTTTCCTACTCCCCCCTTATAGGACGAGAGGGTAAGGATTTTCATATTTGTTATTGCTAGCTGAATATTCTACTATTTAACTATTAATATATTTGAATAGTCAAGTAGTCAAATATATTAATTTACCTGAACCCTCAAATCAAGACTTGTGAAACTACCAGACGGTGATGCCTATGCATACAGCGCTGGCTTCTCAGTGACCCCTGGTATCCCATCGGGCGTTATCTGAGCTTTATTGACGGGCAAACCTACCGCCAAATTACGAATATTGATTGCGGCATTGTGGTCACGGTCGATTTCGCATCCACAGTTAGCACAAGAATGCCACCGATCGGAAAGTTCTTTTTTGACCTTAACTCCACAGCCAGAACATTTTTGAGTCGTGCCAGAAGGATTTACAGCAATTGTTAACAGTCCAGCATTTGCAGCTTTGACTTTAAGAATTTGTACAAACATTCCCCATCTGGCATCGTGCGTAGACTTTGCGAGTCTCGTTCTCGCAATTCCCTTAATATTTAAGTCTTCATCTCCGATGTTCTTTCCTTTGGATATTAATTTTTTCGCCGTTTTGTAGTGAAAATCTTTTCTTTGGTTAGCAACTTTAAGGTGTGCTTTGGCTACTCGTTTAACTGCTTTTTTACGACGATTGGAACCTTTCTTTTTGCGAGAAAGACTGCGCTGTAACCGCTTCAAACATTTCTCTGATTTACGATAGTGTTGAGGAATAACTACCTCTTCACCACTATCGTCAACCAAAAAAGATTTCAACCCCAGATCGATTCCAATAGTGTTTTCCAGCACTGGAGTATCAGGAGTGAGAACAGGAATAGAAGAGTCTTGAAGTGACAACGTGATGTAATAGCCGTCAGCTTTTTTGACAATTGCAGCCATTTTCACTTTGAAACCATCAAGTAACGGACGATGCAAAACGAGTTTCAACTTACCAACTTTGGGTAACTGAATAAACTGCCCGTTAATATGTTCAGGCTTAACTGGATCTGGAAAAGCAATCGACCGAAACCGTCCTTTTCCCTTAAATCTAGGTTTTCCACTTCTTTTACCGTTACTGTCCCCCTTCAACCAACGGTCAAATGCTTTGTCTACTCGTGCTACTACATCTTGTAACGTATGAGATGGAATGTTTTTGTATTCGGGAAAAAGTACTTTTGAGTTGACCAAATCTCTCTTCTGTGAATAGAAATCAGAATTGTCTTTCAACTCTGGTAAATGGCAAATTAACGGACAAGCATTTACGTCGCATCTATTTTGCTCCCACCACTGGAACCGCTCTGCCAACCGATAGTTATACTGACGACGACCAAGCTCTAACCACTCGTCAACGGTGGTTTGCTGTGTAGAAGTTAATCGTAAGCGGTACTGGTAGGCTATTCTCATGTTAGTATTATAGCATATTCATATCAAATTGCTACCATGAATCAGATTAGCATTAGATTACCTGAGCGAGAAAAAGAGCATCTTGAACGGTTTTGTGAATTGACTAGTAGAAGTCAAAATGATGTTATTCGTGAGTTGCTAAGAAAACTGTCAATCTCAGGGGTATTGAACCCCATCGATTGACGTGCATTCTTCCCGACGCTCACCTTTCCGGTAGAGCGCGGGGCTGCTGCTGCAAAAGCTCAGAGTTACAAGCCGAACTTGACAAGTTACCATCTATGGGTGAACGGCTTGCGGTTCATCTAGAAGATGCGAGCTAGTTCGGTTGTGCGAGCGAAATGACATCACTCCAGAAACTTTTATTGAAGTAGCATTTGCTTCAATACAGCACAAACCAGCTTTAGTTGAAGAAATTGTGGCAGAGGCTAAAGTGCGACTGCGGGAGCGCAAACGAGCGGGGTCTGTGCGCCGGACTTTTGCAATGGTTCAAAAGTTACGGTGACGACTTGCTCAGCCCAAAGCAGAGCTTGTTGTCAAGCTTGGTTAAAACCAAGGATTAGTAAATTTTTAATACTAAAAAA
>JAABUL010002618.1_pt1 | contig 29309 bp, 7 predicted proteins | sample 5559151 | NCBI WGS metagenome assembly JAABUL01 (sample SAMN10711876, study PRJNA513368) | rock metagenome | isolation source: Antarctica rocks | place: Antarctica: Victoria Land, Pudding Butte sud
CGAGTACCTAGTTATATTATTTAGACTTATTAACGTACTAGTAACCTATTAAGTACTAGTTAATAATGTTATTTAAACTTATTTAGATTATACCGCGATTACTTACCTTAATAATATCTTAATCTATTCTAAGACTAAGGAGGAATATATCTAGTATATATAGGACATTTTAACCTGTCTATTATAAGCCAGATTACTCCTTAAGCTAGAGAAGTACGAATTTCATAAGGAATTAATAGAATTCCTAGGATTTATAGTAAGTACTACAGGCATTTATATAAGCCCCGAAAAGATCAAGGCTATAGCGGAATAGCCTATACTATATAATATGAAATTAGTCTAAAGCTTCTTAAGATTTACGAACTTTAATAGAAGGTTTATTAAAGGATATTTAAAGATAGTATTACTACTTATAGATATTACTAAGAAGGAAAAGGGATTTTAATAGAGACTAAGTTAGTAGAAAGTATTTATAATATTAAAGGAGGCCTATTAAAATCTATTAATACTCTGTACCTTTTAGGTAAACGAACCTGCCCGTATTAAAATAAATACCTTGGATCTTATAATTAGCGCCTATCTATATTAGGAAAAGGATGGTAAATAGTACCTAATCGCCTACTACTCGTGAAAGATATCGGTAGTAGAACAGAACTATAATATCTACGATAAAGAACTATTAGTAGTAATATACGTACTTCAGAATTAAAGAGTATATATTAAGAGTTATTTAGAACTTACTATCTTCATAGATTATAAGAACCTCTTGAACTTCACTATAATTAAGGAGTTAAACCGAAGATAAGTCCGTTAATTAGAATTACTAGGATAGTATAAGTTCAAGATACTATATACTCTAGGAAAAGATAATGGTTAAGCGGACGCCTTAAGTAGGTGTACTAATTATATAGAATCTAAGGATATTACAGAGAAGCTAATTCTTAAATAGGAAAAGGATAGATTACTAGTATTAATATAGAGTTTAATAGCTATAACGCGAATTATAATCTAGGATATTACGCTAATCCTAAAGGAAGGCTATATTAATAATAACCTAATATTATAGCTAAGGAATTAGTAGCTAGGATAAGAGCTACTCTAGTATAGGGGGAAGATATACTTATCTAAAGGATGCGCTAAGGAAGTAATCCGGGATTACTATAATAATCCTTTATTAGGATATCTAGGAGTCTTTAAGACGGTAGAGCTCCTCTAACGAGAATATACGACGCTATAACTACGGACGCATGTTAAGAAATATATCAAGGAATATATTTAATACTAATAGAATAAGTCTGCGCGTCACGTTAAATATAGGTAAATATAATTTACACTAGTTCTAGATATACTATAGAAGGATATAACGATAGACTTTATTATTAAACTATTAAAATTAAAAGATTTAGTTATAAGAGACGTCTTTAACTTAATAATAGTAATTATTAATAAGTTAATAAAGTATACGGTCCTAATCCCTTATAAAGAAATATATAAAGTATATTAATTAGGATTTATCCTTTTAGATAAGCTAATAAGGGATTATAGTATACCCGAATCTATTACTTTAGATAAGGATAGACTCTTCACGTCTTACTATTAGAAGACTCTGATCGCTATAATTGAAATAAAACTATGAATATTAACCGCCTACTATCTAGAAATAGATAGTTAGATAGAACGTACTAATTAAATAATAAAAGTATATCTAAGATACTATATTAGTTACAGGTAAAATAACTAGGTCTTACTACTTCTTATAGCATAATTAGTACTTAATAATAAGAGATCGGATACGACCGGACTATCTTCATTCTTTACGAATTACGGAAGACATGCTAATTTATTTCTAGAATCAAGGGAGGGTTCCAGGGCAGAAAAGGTAATAGTATTAGCATCTGATATAAAAAGACTATATAGTAATATTTAGTAAATAATTAATAAGGTTAATATAAAGACTTAATAACAAGTTAATAAGAAAAGAAAAATGTATCCTTAGCTAAAGAAGGGGATAAAGTATACCTTTATATAAAAAACTTAAAGAGTAAGAGACTAAGTAAGAAACTAGACTATATTAAAGTTAGACCATTTTTAATTAAGTAACCTAAGGGGCCTATTAATTATAAGTTATAATTACTACCTAATACTAGAGTATATCTAGTGTTTTATATCTCTTTACTAGAGCTAGCCGACTCCAAAATACTACTCTAGGAAAGTTAGAAGTTCAAGGCTAAGACCGAAGAGTATAAAGTTAAAAGGATCCTAGACTAATAAGATTAGGAATACTTTATTAAGTAGAAGGATCATGATAAGTTAGAAAGTACCTAGGAACCTATTAGATACCTTTAGAATTATCAGGCGCTTTTATAATAATTCTATTAGGAGTAAAGCTAAGGATACTCTAATTAAAGTCATCCTCTAATATAAGCTATTTAGACTTAACGTCTAGGAGGAAGTCCTCCGTATTAGGACTACTAGCCGAAGTTACTTTATCCGCCTTTAGATCCGTAATATTTCGGAGCTCGCCTTTAACTAGCTCCTGTTCCTTCCTCTCTAGTTAGTCTACCTCCGCTTAGAGCCGCGATTACTTTGCGAGTACTTTATAAGCCTCTATTAACTTTTATTTTTATTAATACTTAAGCCTAAGCTATTACTCTATTAAAAATGGAGCTAGATTATATTAATACTTAGTATAAATATACTTTATATATTTCATTAATTACGCCTTAACATGATATTTCTTTAAGTAGTTCCTATCCGCATAGTATTTATAAACGCGTATAGTAACTATTAATAGACTAATCTTATTCATAAGAGCCTTCTAATAAGTAGTAGAGGATGTTTTAGAATTTCGTTATATAGGCATCGAATGGAAAAGAAGACAGGTTTCTCAGGACAAGAAATCTTGGAAGGGGAACCTAGTATTACGCATATTAAAAGTATAATGTAATATACTTAGCTAGTACGTATAGCGGGGAACGCTGTGCTTAGCGCGCTAGTATACTAAGCTATATTACTTAGTCCGCTAGCGTACTAAGCTATAAGAATGATTAGTGTACTTAGGGACTAAGTATACTAAGTATACCTCTTAGCATGAATCTCCTATATCTATATAGATAGCGATGCTTCTACGTAGATAGGAGCTCCGTGCTTAACTTATATTATAATTCTAGTAATCTCCTAGGCACTAAATATAATACCTTGTACTAGACCTGTTTAGTATAAGCCTACTTATCCTACTTCCTTGATACTCCTCTTTATAAGAACTAATCATAGGTCTATCCTATCTACGGACGGAGTAAACTATAACATCCTTATAATAAATTATAATAATAATCCCTTATAACTTCTTTGATATATAATTTTAATAAGTAAATTTATCCTTATATTTTAAGAGTTTTATATATAATTATTAATTTCTTAATATCTTTATTAAATTATTAATCTTATATTCCTTTTAAATATTATTTAAAATTCTAGGAATTTAAATATATATAATTACTATTAAAGCTCTTATTAATATAAATAATTTATTATCCTCTTATTTTAAGATTAATCTTTTTATAATTTTTTAATTTTTTTTTATAATCTTCTTATTTACTTAAGGTATCTACTTAATTATTATCTTTTTTAAGAGTATATATAATTTTAAATTTATATTATCTTAATAATTTTACTTAATAAACTTATTATTAATTTAACTCCTTTATTATTATAAAGTTAATAAGATTCTTATAATCTATAAAGATAGTTAATTTAAAATAACTCTTAATATATACTCTTTAATATTAAAGTATATATACTATTATAAGTAGTTCTTTATTATATATATTATAATTTTATTTAACTCCTATTATTATCTTAGAAAAGTAGGTAATTAAGTATTACTTTTTATTTACTATTTAATATAAATAGGCTTTAAGTATAAGATCTAAGGTAGTTATTTTAATTTAAGCTAGTTAATTAACTTAAAAAGTATAAAGTATTAATAAATTTATATAAAATTATTTAAATAATTTAATTACTTTCTTTTAACTAAAATTTTATTTAAATTTAATATCTTTCTTTAAAATATCTATAAGTAGGATTACTTTTTTAAAATAATCTTTTATAAATTTATAATTATAATTTATAAATTTTAAGAAATTTTAAATACTTTTAATATTATATAATATAAGTTATTTAAATATTACCTTAATCTTTTTAAGGCTTATTTAAATACCTTTTATATTAATTATAAATCTTAGGAATTTTATTAATTCCTTATAAAACTTATATTTTTCTAGGTTAAGATATAATTTAATATAAATAAGGTATAATAAAACCTCTTATATATATTAAATATAAATAAGGTATAATAAAACCTCTTATATATATTAAATATAAATATCTTTATTCTTAAAATAAATTAATATATTATTAAGATATATAATAACTATTTTATCTAAATATATCTTTAAAATATTATTAGTTATTAATATATTAATATATTTAAATAATTATAACATATTTAAAATTTTATTTTTTAGTTTTTATCTTCTTTTATTTAAACTAAGTTATAAGCTCTTTAAAGATTTAGCTTAATAAATATTTTTACTTTCTTAAATCTATCCTATAACTTATTAATATTTAATAAAGGATATTTATTCTTAATTATAATATTATTTAACTTTTAATAGTTAATATATAACCTTAATTTTTTTATCCTTCTTTAATATAAAGAGGATTAAATATCTTATTAATAATTTAAATTCTTAAATAAACCCCTTTTTTAAATTCTTTTTTATATACTTATATAATATTAAAAGTTCTTTTTCTAAAAAAATATAAATTAATTTAAATATTAATTCTTTATTTAATTTAAGTAAGATCTTATAATTTTAAAATTAAAACTTAAGTAAAACTTTTACTATTATCTCTTTCTTAAATAATTAATTTTATGTTTAATATTATTAAAGGATAATAAAAGATTTATTAATTCCTTTTTTAATTTTAATTTATTAACTTAATTAACCCTTATTAATATTTATTAAGTTAAATCCTTTACTTTAAAAGTTATCCTTAATTAAGATTAAAGTTAATTATACTTTAATTAATCTTTAATTTTATTTTTTATCTACTATTATTTATTATTAATATAAGGGATAGATATTAATAATATTATTAAATTATTTAAACTTAAGTACTCCTTTCTTTTAATTTTTTATTAAATTTTACTTCTTTAATTAAAGTATATTAAAAATAATATAATAAATAGCTATCTTAATTATATTAAGGATAATCTCCTTATGATATTATTAAATTATAAAGGATAATAGGTATATTTCCCTAATTATCCTATTTATCCTATTTATTCTATTTATTAATAGTATTAACTTATTAACTATTTATAAGTTATAAGGATTATATTTCCTTTAAGTAAATAAGCCTATTAATTATACTTAACTTTAAGAAATAAAATTCCTATTAACTTTAAAATTTATTATAATAATAATTTATTAATTATTAACTTCTATTAGAATATTTATATATAATTTATAATTTATAATATATAGATATTATATTAAAAAGATTAGGATATTAATCTCTTTATATTTCCTCTTAATATAAAAGATTACTCTTTTCTCTATTTAAGAAGGAATTTAATAATTTTTTTTTAATATATATACTTTTAATATTTATTATATAAGTATATATATTATTTTATTAAATAATATTCTTTTATATTAATATCTCTTTTAAGATAAATATAAAGATTCTTATATTATTCTTTATTTTAATTAGGGAATTACTTTTATTCTTATTTTATTATAAAGTATTTAGTATACTCTATTTTATTATAATTCCTTTAATTTAAATTTTAATATATAAGTATTATTAATATTCATCTTTTATAAATCTAAATTATTTAATATATCTTATAATATTTATTTATATAAGTATTTTAATATATAACTTTATACTTTATATAATATAAATTATTATAATACTTTATAATTAATAATTTATTCAAAATCTTTTTTTAATAAGATTTTTTTTTAAAAAAATTTAGTTATTATTAATTTAATCTTAAGATATAAAGGTATAAGGTTTAAAGTTATTTAAAAATCTTATTAATTAATTATTAATCTTAAGATCTTTTTAACTTAAATTTCTTTTATTTATTCTTTATCTTTATTTAAGTAAATCCTTTTAAACCTTATTATTATTATTTAATTTAAACTTATATAATCTTTTTTAAATCTTAAGAAGCCTTTCTTTAATTTTATAAATATTCTTTTCTTTGATAAGAACCTTTTACTTTAAGTTTAAATATTATTATAAATCCTTTAAAGACTTTCTTTTAATAAGTTAAACCTATTAAATAAATGTTTTATAATTTTATTTAATTCTTTATTATTATACTTTATATTAAATAAATTCTTTAAAGGTTTATTACTTATAATTAATACTCTTTATAATATATTTAATGATAATTATTATATTATATTTTTTAATTTATAATTTTTAATAATATAACTTAATTTATTATAATTATAATAAGTTATTATTTTCTTACCCCTATTTTCTTACTTTCTTTCCTTAAATTTACTTTTATATTATATTATATTATATTTTATAGGTATTAATTTATAAGGATTTCTTAAAGCTTTAAGTTTATTATTAAAGCCTTTTATAATAAATCTTAATTATCTTAATCTTATAATTCTATTATTATAATAATTCTTTATTATTTATTTATAAAGCTTATTATTAATCTTAATTATAATTAATATAAAAAAAATTAAATTATTAATTTATACTTTAATATATATTAATTTATTTTTAATATTATCTTTTAATCCTTATTAATATATTATTATAAGTCTATTATTATCTTTTTTAATCCTAATAAAATATTATTAATTTTATATTAAGTATTTTATAATTAATTTCTATTAATTTAAATATTAAATAACTTATATTATTATATTACTTTTATTAGAAGGTTTAAATACTTATTAAATTTTAATATAAAAGTATATAAAGCTTTTTATTTATTATTTAATATCTTTATTCTCTTCTCTATTTAATTCTTTTAAGAATTATTTAAGGAAAGGTATAATTTACTTCTAAACTTATCCTCTTATATATATTATAATAAATATTAATTATTATTTAATTTATATAATATATTTATTAAACTTAAAATATAATTAAAGTTATATAAGTTAATCTTTAAGCTTATCTCTATTATTATAATATAAATTAGATTTAATAATTTTAATATTATCTCTATTATTATTAAGTAAAAGGTATTAAGTCTCTTATTTACTTAAAGTAAGATTCTCTCTTAAGGTATTTATCTTAAAGGTATTTAAAGTATTAGGATTCTCTTAATCCTTAAACCTCTTAAGGGTTTAACTCTTAATTAATTTAATTAAGTCTTATAAAGAGGAGTATTAAAGATAGAATAAAAGTAGGCTTTATTCAATTAAATTAGTATTAAATAATATTTAATACTTAAATATTAATATTTATATACTTAAGAGATAATATAATTTAAATATAAAGTTCTTATATATTATTAGACTAACTATTAAGTTAGGATTTAATTCCAACTTTTAGTATTAACTTAAATACTTAGTACCTACTTTAATATTAACTTAAATACTTAATTCTAATTATTAATATTAACTTAAAAACCTCTTAATTCCTTAATAATTTAAGTTAGATTAACTTAAATTACTAAGGTATTAACTACTTACCTTATATAATATTAAGATCCTAAATTAATTTCTTTATATTAAAAATTTAGAATTATATCTATTACTTTTCTTTTTAGTATTTATATTACCTTTTTATATTACTTATATTCTTAAAAATATTAACTTCTAAGATATAATAAGTTTAATAGGCCCTAATAATAACTAACTTATAAAGTTAAAATCTAATAATCTTATTATACTTAGTTTTATATTAAGTAGTATTCATCCTAGCTAATCTACTAGTTAAGTTAAATAAGATATATTTAAGATACCTTTTTATAAAAAGAGAGGAATTTAATAAAATATTATTAAGTATATTTAGGAATTATACTTAAAATTAAGATTTTATAAAAATAATAAATATATTAAATAGACTCTAAGTATTAAAGACTAATTTAGAATCTAGTAGTAATAAACTACTATTAGTTAAAGTATTAAAATTAAGTTTAATATAAAGATAAGGAATCCTCTTTAAGTAAAAAAGGTAGTCCTAAGTAAATAAGCTAATATCTAGGAGGAGTTTATTTAACTAGCTTTAATAGTTATAGGATTATTAAAGATTATATATAAGAGGTATAATAAGATTTTAGATTATCTGATAATATTAAGTAATTCAAGTATATTAAATATAAAGAAATATCTTAAGATAAGTAAATACTCTTTATATAAATACCTTAATTTATTATTATAATTAGAGCTATCTTTAGTCTAAGTAAGTTATCTATAATAATATAAAATAGTAATATAAAACTAACCTTATAAGATAATAATAAAAGAAGAGTTAAACTAGGTTTTCTTCTAACTTTTAATAAGATAAGTAGAATAAATAATTATATAAATACTTTCTTACTTTAAATTAATCTTTTTATATTATTAACTAATTAGAATTTTAGGATATATTATTAATAGCTTATCCTAATCTAACTTTAATATATTATACTTAATTATAAAATATAATTCTATTAAATTTTAAAGTAGTCTATATTAAAATTATAATATATTTATAATATTTATAATAAGTCTTTATTATTTTAAATATATAGTTTAGTTTATAAAAGATTACCTATTTAAGAGTACTAGTCTATTAGATTAATAAAAATTTCTAATATTATAAATATCTTATTAGATTTACGCCTCTAAATACCTAGTATTTTAGTTATAACCTTATAATGGAGTTAATAAAGATATTAAATATCTATAAGATTTAAGAAAAGCTATTTAAAGTTATTATTAATAATAATAATAATAATAATAAAATAATAAAAGATAAACTTAAAAAAGTAATAGCCTAATAGGACTTTTAATAAGATAAAGTATAAAGCTTAACTTTTTATTTAACTTATATCTTTAATTTAATAGTATAAGACTTTATTAGCGCTATTAATTTAAAAGTATTAAATAATAGTATACTTACTTTATTAAAGGATAATTAAGTTAAAGATATTTAAGGAAGTATAGGTCTATCTATTATAATTAAGAAGGTATAATAAGATAAAGGTAATATAAATTAATAACATATTTATTAATAATAATTATAAATTCGCGCTCTTATATTAGCTATTAATTTATCTCTTTAATAAAAGCTTTATTTTTTAATATTATAAGAAGGCTCTAGTAGAAGGTCTAAAAAGCTTATATAAGATATTTATATTTATTAGAATTCTATATACTTAATACTTTATTATATATACTAACTACGTTATATTATTAATAATTAAGTAGAAGAAAACTTAGATAATCCTAAAATTAATAAAATTAGATTAAATAAGGATAAATAGCTAATAATCTTATTAATTAATAATATATTAAATCCTCTTTATAAACTTATCTTAATAGTTTTTTATATAATTAATATAAGTATTTATCTAGGATTTTAATTATATAATACTCTTTTTAATTATCTTAATATTATTAAAGAAATAATACGCTATAGTAATTATTTATAGAAATTAGGTATTATTAAGACTTATAAATAAGCTTTAATAAAACTCTTAAAATACTATTTTAAAATAGAAGATAAAGGTAGTCTAATTTATAATTTTATTAATATTCTAGATCCTATAATAAAATTAGGTTTATATAAGATATAAGATAAATAAGACGAGCTAAATAATAATAATACTTTAATATCTTATAAAGAGAAATATAAGAAGGAGTTTATAAATTACTTTTATAAATATTATAAGATTATACTAATTACTTTAAGAGTTAAAATAGAAGGAATATAAGCTATTAATAAGATAATATAAAATAGTAATATAATTAAATTTCTATTAATAATTTATAACCTTTAATAAGAGTAAGAAGAAATTTATTATAATAGTTAAATTATAATTCTTTATCTTAAAGTAAAGTAGCTTAATACTTTTACTTTAAATATTTAATAGAAGAAGATCCTATATAATAATATTAAAAAGATAATATATTAGCTTATTTAAATCTAATATAAATAATTAAGGATATCCTTTTATACCTAATATTATTTATAAGTATTAAATAAGTTTTTAGCCTTATTTATAAAGTTTATATATAGGATCGTGTATAATTAGAATCTAAGTCTATAAAATAAGTAATACTTTTAAAGTATTATAATTATATTATAAATTTAGATTTAAAAGAAGCTCTTATTAAGTTATAAGATATTCTTTAAAGGAAAGAAGATTATAATTAAAGTTTTAATAAAGGTAAAAATCCTTCTAAAATACTAGTAATAGAAATTCTAAGATAAATAGATTAAGAAAAATTATATATAATTATAAGTTTAAGTAAGTAATATAATAATAGATATTAAAGTATATAAAAGAAGGTAATATAAAAAGGTAATATAATCTTTTATTATATAAAATATAATAATCTCCTAGCTCTTTCCCCTATTTATAAGACTATATAGTACCCTAGCTCTTTAATTAAATAGTAGAATATTTAAGTTATTTATAATAGTCTTTATAAGTATTAAGTCCTTCTTCTAAATTATAATTCACTTTATATAAATAATAAGAAGATTTATATTTAAGAAGAAATTAGTAATAATTATATAATAAATAGTAATATAAAAAAGTAATATACTTATTATAAAGGAAAAAAGTTATAAAGGCTTTAATATACTCTTATAAAGCCTTTAATATATTATATTAAATATATTAATCTAGGTAATCTATTATTAATCTAATAATTATTAGGATTTTATATATTAAATAACTAAAGGCCGCCTTTAGAATTATTATAAAGTCTATTATTTAAAAAAAAAAAATTTCTTAAGAGCTATAAATCTAGCCTTATAATTATATATATACTTAGGGGGGGTATCCTTCTAATAGTACTAGTTAGTATAATATTAATATATTATTTAAATATATTATTTATATAACCTTTAACTTAGGTTTAATAGTAAATTAATAATATCCTCTACCTCCTTTACCTCCTTTACATCCTTTACACGCCGTAAGTCCTATAGATCTTAGGATCTTATTTATTTTAAATTTATCAATAATTAAAATAAGAAATATATTACTAGGTTATATTACTAGTTTACTTAATATATATTATTATTAATAATAGCCTAGCTAGTTTATATTATAATTATAATAATATAAATTATTTATTTAAAAGAATTTACTGAAGTAATAATAAAGTTAAAGGATATAAGAATAAAAGTAATATTTAGGAAATAAAATAAGATTTTAATATAATATTAATAAAGTATAATAATATATTTAGGCGGAATATTTTATATAACCCTTATTAATATTTTAAATTATTTAATTTTAAAAGCTTTCTTTCTTTTAATTCTATCTAACTTAATTACCTACTCTAGTAGGTTATATTAACTATAAGATCCTATTATTTAATAAGTCTCTAATATTATATTATATTACCTTAATATATTATTAGATAATAAAATTAATATAAAGCTTTAATTATATTAGATTTATATAATATTAATCCTAAGTCTATTGTTAATTAGGAAAGAGCTAAGGATTAGGATAATAATAGGAAGATATTATATATAAAGGAATAAAATAATTATATAATAGTCTTTAAAAGATTAAAGACTCTTAGAGAGTTAGAAGTATAAAAAGTAGTAAATAAAGAAGATTAAATAGTTATAAAGTAATAAGTTAACGAGGATATTAAAGATAGTTATAAGGAGAAGGGTATTTGTAATAATATAATTTAATAATATAATCTATCTTAAATAGTTAATTTTATATAACTAAATACTTTAAGGCTTAATTATAAGTTAAAGTAAATATAAAGGCTACTAATAAGGCTATTAAAGAGGTTATTAAAGTAGCTAAACTTAATAAAGTTATTAAAAAGGTAGAGAATAATAATATTATACCTAATCCTTTTATTAAGGTAAATATATAATATATCCTTAACCTTATATTTTAATTAAGCTAAGTTTTAGACTACTCCTAATAACTTTAAGCTAAATTTTAGTAAGGTATTTACTTATTATAACCTCCTAATATTATAAATTATTAAATAGAGATTTTTATATTATAAAGGATTATAAGAATTATAAGAGGTAGATAATTTAGAACCTATATATTTTTTCTAAATTTACTAAGAATTACGCTAGTATTAAGAATATTAAAGAGTAGGTTATACTTAATCTTATATAATTTAAGGAAGATAAGGTAATTAGTATAATAGAAGTTAATAAGTTAGGATAAAAGACTTCGTATATTATAAATAATAATAAAGATAAAGAAGGAGGTAATTATAAGGTAATAGTTATTAGTAATAAGGATAATAATAAGGATAATAATAAAGAGGAAGAGGATAATAATAATAAAATAGATAAAGAGTATAAGATTATAAAAATCTCTAACTAGATATCCTAGCTATTTAATAAATACTATTTAATAAGTATATTATCTTTATATATTACTAGATAATACTTTAATTAATCTTATAATAAATCTTTTATGTATAAGTCCTACTATTATAAATAGTAGTCTTAGTGATTTAAATTAGACTACTTAAGTTAATACTTAATTTCTAGTTAAGTATTAACTTAAATACTTAATTCTAACTATTAGTATTAACTTAAATACTTGATTCTAACTATTAGTATTAATTCGCTAAGACTTAAGTTAGGTACCTAACTTAAGTTCAAAGTATTAACTTAAGGCGGTTAGTCTATATATTATAAAAGTAATATTATTATATAGATAAAGGAATTTATATTAAGATTAATTAATTTAATTAACTTAAGATATTTAATTCTTAAGCTCCTTAAGCTTCTTAAGTAATAGCTTAACTACCTAGCTTTACTTAGTACTTAAATCTACTTACTTAGTTTAGTATACCTACTAAATTAATACTTATAACATTAATTAATCTTAGTATAAATTCCTTTATTTATATAAATAGTATTACTTTTATAATATATAGGAACTTTATATTTAACTTATATTATCTCTTAAGTATATAAATATTAATATTTAAGTATTTAGTATTATTTAATACTAGTTTAGCTTAGTAAGTCTACTTCTACTTTATTCTTAATACTCCTCTTTATAAGACCTAACTAGGTTAACTAAGAGCTAGACTCCTAATAGATCTAAGGATTAGGAGAATCCTAACACGTAGTATCCTTTAATTTAAGATCTATTATTATTATATTTCTTAAAGTATTCTATTAGAGGAATATTTTATATATCTATTATCTTATAAGATATTCTTATTCTTATTCTTATTCTTATATTATATAAAAAAATATTAATAAATAAAGAGATTTAAGTAGATAAGAACTAGTTTATTATTATATAAAGTCTTATAAAGCTTAATTTACTATTTAATTGATAGTTATTTACTATTATATTACTTATCTTATAGAACTAGTTAAGAACTAGTTCTATATTAATATTATAAAACTTTTTCTTATATAGTTTTAATTTAATTATATATTAATTTTCTAAATTTAATCTTAAACCGGTTATAAAGTAGTTATTAAACTGTAACCTTACTAGTAAATTAGACTTTATTACTAACGACTTAGGTCACCGGGTGATCTGTATACCCTATACGGGTGCCTTGGCCCGTGAAGAATCAGATGATCCAAGGTGCCAAGGCCTTATTACATAGTTCTAAGGGTTCTCCGCCAATCATAATGGAGGGATCTAACAATTTTCGGGCAGGCTAAAGAAGACGCCAAGCTCGATAATTGCCATCTGTAGCAGTTCAACAAAAGCTTGATCCATATTGTTAAGCAGCTATACAATCAATACAGTGCTCAATTGGTCAGATAGGCTTGCTAAATCAGACGGACGCTGACCCGGCCAGGCAATGTATATATTGACGATTTGCACCTCTTACGCTTCTGCCTCTCCACTTTGGCCACGACCGGGGTATTTACTTTTTCAAGCTCGTAGAAGAAGAGTTCCTCATAATCCATTTCATCGCCCACAGGTTCGTCACTCGTCGAGGACATTGTCAAAAGCACCCCAACGATCGCACGGGTCGATCCAAATGCGAAAGCCATCAGCGGCGACGGCATAATCCTGGCTACCGGCGAAAGCCTTTTGCAGATTGCAGCAATGCTCCTCCAGCTCTCCCTTAGCCTTCTTCAAACACTGCCAATCATGGTATATCTCCCAACTCCCGTCCAGGACATCCTCCGCGTCGCCCAGGGGTATCCACTCATTTTTGAGTCGCGTTTGCACGGTTTCCAACAGAACTTTTGGATCGCTAGCTTGGCGAGTACGGTCCTTGGTAGACATCCCAGTCAGCGTTTCCAGTAATTTGGCATCGGTCGCCATGGTCTTGACAAAGAGGACTGGCAGGAGCTCGAAAGTCTGATGCGTCAGCATTCTTTCCAGCTCAATAAGCTGCTTCAGCTCCTCAACTCCGCAAGTGACATCGGTCGGCGACATGTTGTCAGTTTGTGCCATGTCCTTGAGAACACCGCAAGTCACGCCGAATGATACCCTAAAATCTTTGTAGAGATCGTAAAGGGTGATGTCGGATGAATTGAGTATGTTGGTGTGATAGAGCACGCCATACATTTTGAAGTAGCTGAAGTGGCGGGCCAGCGCAATGCAGAGGTAGAAGGCCAACGGATCCACCTCGCCTCCATCGTCGCGGTCGCCAAAGGCCCAGAGGAGGTTCCTTGGGACTTCGAGATACCTAAGCCTTGGATCCCGAATGCCTTGCAAGAACTTCTTGGTGGGTTTGGCGGTGACGTGGCCAGCGTCGATGAAGGGGCCGGAGATGCTGGCAGTCTTCAGAAGCGAGATTAGGCTTTCTTTGGTGGTCATCGACATGGCGAGGAGAAGGAAAGTGAAAGTGCGATTTGATGGCGTGCAAGGTCAGTCTGAGTATGAGAAACAAGCGTTGCGTGAAGATGGTGGAAAGAAGACCTGTTCAACAGACCTTTAATAACCCAAACCCACTCCCCGTTACTTTTTAAGTGGAGCTTTGATGCAGAAACGCCTCTTATGAGTCTTTGGCCCCATTATTTTTATATTGCGATTTATTTGACTGAAAAGGCGTTACGCTAAAGGCGCAAAGTGAATGTGGAGCGGTACTAAAGTAGCATACAGTTTGCGGGCACAAGAAGACATATGATTTGTTGGAAAGGGAATGACAAGACAATGCAAACTGTTGAGGAATCTTCGTTCTACGTTATATACTGGCGCATAGGTCTATGTATACGAGAAACAATGAAGTGCCAAGGTTGAATTTATGACATTACTGTTGTAGATAGAGTGCCACGGTCAACTTGATTTAGTCGCCAGAGAATGCATTGCAGTCATTGCTCGATCGGACGCTCATTTCCTTGATGAAAGTTTTTGCAAAAAAAGACAGCCTTACAATGTCGCCTGCTTCGGCCAAGCATTGGCATAAATCATCGCAAGAGCAGAGTCTCAACATTGGACTAACGAAATATGTCTCCAAGGATTGAGTCTGATACCAGTCTCTTATACTTGACGCTGCCATTATAGACCAAAGCAGACACTAGTAAACATCAAAGCTACTATGACTGGACTAAGAGACGAGAGACTGCGAGATGGAACAGTGATTTGAGGCGGAAAAACCCAGTAGTTCAAATACTCGGATACAGCAGCTGCATTCCACATTATGGCGATTTTGGTTCATATAAGATGAATACTTTGGCGAAATGTAGGCAGCACTGTTACTGAAAGTTGCACATCAGATAATGCATATCCCCTAGGAAAAGATTAGTAATTGCTTGGCTCGGGGTCAACTTGCCCTTTGCTGCTCCGATTTCATTGAAAATATGACAGATACATCGCACCATATGTAGGGCATGGCAAATGTTACGAGTTCTCCAGACGATAGACACACCCAGTATACAGGATAGCTCTGGAGCAAATTTTGTATGACACTCTACGAGCAGAGGACATTCTCTTGTCTAGGCATCACCTTCCTTCGGCCTTCGCGATCAATCCATCATCCAATCCCATGGGCATGAAGACAAGGCTCTTGATTCCTCCGATTGCGGCGCCCCGAGCCCAGACAACATCGCCCTTCAGGTAGACTACAGCGCCTCCTTTCCCACTTGCACTAGCAGTGATACGGAAAAGGGGCAAGCCGGTCTGTAAGTCGGCCTCACGGAGTGCTATCATATGGAGATCGCTCTCGGCGCACCAGTCTTCGACGACATCCTTGAAAGTTGTGGGAGTGTCAGTGGTAGTGGGTTTGGGTGTCAAGACAGCGGCGGCTGGAGTAAGTGGTACATCTGGGGTTGTAACATGGATGGAAGGCGGCTCCAAGCTCGTGGTGACGTCAGCGCCATTCTCTATGGCATCGATAGCGCAATTGATTGACTCTACGCCCTTGTTCCATTCAGCTGCGATCTCTGGTAGCTCGTTGAATCCAATACTTCGTCGTGTATCATGTGTCTTCTCCTCCAGCGTTTCCTTCCACCATTGATACCATTGACTTATTTCGCCAAAATTGGCAGCCTCCGACGTGAGCCAGATAAAAAGTATTTGATGCCACTTAGTGAAGAACTCCGCGACGATGAGCTGTACCATAGCATTGGGTGCTAAATGTGATCTCCATTCTAGCACTTTCTCAAGCGGAGTCAGATCCTGATCCGACGGGTCCACAGAGAAAGCCTCGGAAAGGTATAAGGCGAGGCGAGGTAGAAGATGGCGGACGAGCATTGATGAGAGGTCAGAATGGAAGACTTGTCCCCAGCTATCTAGTCCAGGTAGCACACCTGCACCGAGGTCCCACGTAGAGAGCACGGTCTTCAGCTTTCGCTTGACGTCTGCCAGTAATCCAGTAGAGCTTCGGGGGTTGGTATGCTGCTCATCAAGGTATTCAAGCCAAGGGAAAAGCCAGGCTTGAGGTTGCGTATGCCGGCGGTGCTTGTGAGCACTCTTTGGTTTCCATGCCGCTACTGCATCTGTGAGTCGTCTGACGACGAGCTGATCAACGACATTGGCAAGGATGAAAGGAGGCAAGACTGGTTCCCAGGTTTTTACGAGGTCGATAGCCAGATCCGGATTATGGACGTCCCAATTATTTGTGATAGCAGAGCGGACCCGAGGAAGCCAGTACTTATGTAGCATTGTCTCATATGGCGTAGTAGATTTACTTTGTGGCTTTGAGTTCGCAACCCCGTCCTGCAACGCGATCTCGGTGCTCTTGGACTGCGGTCGAATGCTGAGGATGTGTTGAAGCCTGTACAAATATGCGACAATACTATTTGGGTGGCGAAGCGGCTCCCATCCCTCCATTGTGATTTTAAACAGAGGAGATATGGCTGCAGCGGCGACCTCCTGCAGTCCGAAGTGGCCCTTGTCATCACCTGATAACACTTCCAGCGACTCTAGCCTGCATGTGATCCCCTCCCAACCCCATGCTTCGGCTCCGTCTATTGAATCCCCTAGGCTCATTTGCTGCAGGTCCAGTACCGTAGCCACCACGTCTGCCATCGCATGAATTTCCTCCTCTTCTCTCTGAACTTCTAGTAACAATTGAGTTTGTTCGGCCACAAAGTAGTCCTCTCGCTCTTTCAGTGCTCTCCATTCATCCATGAAGGCCTCTAAATCTCTCCTAGCTCTGCGAGCTATCTTCATCGACTCTGTTTCGCTCGGCACCATTGCAACTCCTGAGCTCATCAAGCCCGCTGTTGATGCAAGAAGCCGAGTCTCCTGACCAGTCGCATCAATGATGGATTTCAGCACATTCGGTACTTCCAGTCCCTCCGCCGCGGCCTCCATCTCTGTCGCTGTCCTGTACTTTAGCTTCGCCCTGGCTGCTGGTGTCCCCGCTCCACTCGTTACCCCAGACAATCTCTTCTCTTTCAGCTTCCGCTTTCTCTTCCTCTCTTCCTCAGAAGATTCCTCGAATACCTTGCCCCGAAAAGCTGCTTCCCTCTTCTCTTCAGCCTTTGCTTGCTTGGTCTTTTCTTTCACAGCACCCAATCCAGCCCCTTGAGGTCTCACCTGGGTTTCGATGGGAGCCAGCCGTCCTTTCCCTGTAGCTCCCAGACCTTGGCCCTCTTTGTAACCCATCTTTGCCATCATCTTGGCGGCAAATGAGTTCGCGGCCGCTGGTGATGCTCCAGGGTTTGCTTTCGCCGCGCCATTTGGAGCTGGTTGACGCATGTGGTTGGTCTTCCGTCTCTTGTCTCTGTGATCAGAGTCCGAAGACTTGTCGTCCTCCCAGTTACTACCCATCCTAAAGCCTCGCGTTGTGTCGAGCCAGGGGTTAAGTTAAAGGATCAGAAAGAGGTTTGCTATATCTTTGTTGATATCTTGGTACCTGTGCACTGAGACCAATCGAGATGTGGGCTGAGGACGTGAGGAGATCTGATACTCTCTAGCTCTAGTCGCAGATATTCACTTGCTTGATTTTACGCACCAGTATGTCGGATGATGCATCAACACCTGTTACCCAGGCGTGATCAATAGAGATGACTCGGGTAGAGTATGAGCAATCATAGAATCACTGCCAAGGCGCCAAGGCTACCTTATCATACCTTATCTTTCAACGGCTGCTTCTAATTTAAGACGCGGAAAGCGACCGCATTGAATTTCCGGCAATTGCGCTCGTGTACACCTGCAGATTCGCTATCTTGCAAACATCCACCACGCAAGCTCACCTTCCCAGCCATGGCTTACAATCCACTTGGCCAAGACGAGGTCGATGCTCTTTGCGACTCAGAATACTCACTAATAGCACATTCACCACAAGATTGCCTGGATGATCGTCTGGACGAAAGAGGACGCAGATCTCCCAGAATAGCTCGATCGTATTCTAACGCGACGGACCGCCCGAAGACTGTCTCGAGGGAAGGGTCTGTTCTCAGACACCCCACACCAGATCTGCAATCACTACAAGGTGCATATATCAGCAATGTCGAGCGACTGGAGCGAAGCGCAGAACGATTGAGCTTATCATCGTCAGGCATTGGGGAAGAGCTGAGAAAATTGAGGATGGAGCAGCGGTTGTCGGATAGCAGGCGGTCGTCAGTCATATATTCTTCAATGGAGGACGATGAGCATAGTCCATCGTACAATCGGCATTACTCATATGGCTACGGGTCTCACGCGTCGAATTCCATTGTCGGCACAAACAATGTTGCACGCTCCGGTGGATTCTCTCCCGCTGCATATTACGCCTCACCGAGAGAGTCTATACGCTCAGGATCCTGGTCAAATCACAACTCGGTCATAGGGAGGTCTACGTCTTATAGAACGCGCCTCACCCAGGTCTCTGAACCTGAGCAAGAAGGCAAACCACTCGACTCTCCACTCTCCACTCGATTGGTACCAGTTGCGTCCGAATCCGAGCCCCCCTCAAGCCCACTACGGGTTGTAAACAACGAAAGCTACAACCTTGACAATGTTGAAATACCACACACGCAGTCTGCGATATCGGCAATGCCAGAATCAGAACTCGAGCCTCGACCTTCTACTGATACATCCCGGCAAGCCAGCGGCCTTTTCGCTGACTTTGATGGTGTGCACACCGAATACCACCCAGACGGCCAGGTCAATCGACAAGGAAGTTCAAATCGCAGACTGTCAAGCCAACCTCGACCCGCCAGTAGGGTGATGTCCTACATCGAGCCACTTCCTGGCGAAGACATGGTCTACTACCCCGCCCCCGTTCCCATGATGTTGAACCTTCCAAAGAGACTATCTAAGCTACCTTCAGCTCCGCAACGAGAGAAGCGACGTTCGGAACTACTTGGCAATCTAACCGCAGATGCGCGAAGATCGGCAGCATGGCTACCAGACATGCTTGGAGGCTCAGACGAGGGTACTCAACCCGGAGAGGACTCGTTCACCCGCTTGAAAGCCAGCAAGCGACGTACAATGGCTGATATGCCCCCGCAGTTACGGGCGACTATGTTCTTCGATCAACCATCTATGCAACAGAACATTGAAGTCAAAGGCGATTCGGCAGTCGAGACATTGGACAGTATCCTAGACGCTTCAGCATTTGCACCTGTCAGCGCGTTCACTGACCATCCATTCGCCGGCCATGCGGGCGCGGAGATATACAGGAAAGAGGCTAATAGGCCTAGAGCGAGTGTTGTACCCACACCCAAGAAGAGAAGGAGTACTATGGACATTCTCACGAAACGCAACAGTAGCACCGATCTACTTGGTGACAAGAAAAGAAGCCCGAGTGTACTTAGGAAACGTAATAGCAACTCCAATTTGCTAGACGATGCGAAGCGGCGGAATAGTAGCTTACTGAGCTTGGGCAATTTTGGCAAGCGCAAAAGCAGTGTTCAGCAGTTTGATGACGCTGAAGAGTACTGCGAAGCTGGTGCTGCTGACGTGTCTGGCGAGGGAGTATCTCTGCAAACTCCTATCGATGATGGTGAGGTTGTTGCTGCCGAAGAATCTTACTTCCATGAGGCACGCGAGGAGCGAGAAGAGCAGGAGCAGCTTGTGAGAGAAGAGCAAGGTGTTGACTTTGGAGCGGCTCCTACCACGCTGCTAGCTGAACTTCAGCTGCGCAAGGAGCAGCAAAAGCAACGTAATCGTACCGCCGCTACAGCTTTCCCCAACGGCATGCATTCCACCTTGCTCCAGCTAGATACTGTAGATCAATTGCAAAGACAGAAGCGAAAGCAGAAACACACAAAGCTTGCTTGGGAAGATCCTGATGCTCACCACCCTGGCATCGAAAACGAAGACGACGAAGACGTTCCTCTTGGAGTGTTATTCGCCGGACGCAAGATGGATGCTACAGAGAAATCCCGCCGGCTGGACGAAGAGAGGCCGCTAGGTCTGATCGCGAGGCGCGATATGGAAGACAATGAACCTCTCAGCCACCGTCGTGCTCGGCTTCGAGGTGAAGACCCGGTACCACGCAACGAAAGTCTCAACAAGCGGAACAGCATGTATACACTCAACCTACCCGATCTTGGAGACAATGGTGATCTGCTGGGCAACAATTGCAACGAGGCAGACGACGATAACGAAGATGAGACTCTTGGCCAACGTATTCGCCGGCTCAAAGCCACTCAGATACCAGTCCAACCTCGACCCGTTAGTGGCGATTTCGCGAGCGAATTTATGTCTCAATTCGGCGGCCCCTCACCCTCAGTACAGCAAGCTCAAGAGTCTGCTAATCCTCACACCAGCAACATGACACCCGACCCCGAAGAAACACTAGGCCAGCGCCGCAAACGCTTGCAAGCGGAGGCGGCCGTCAGGATCCGTCAAGCAAGCGATGAAAGCAAGGATGCCGCAGCCCGACCACCAATGAGCAAGCGCCGCAGTATGGCTGACATCCTGCAAGCTCATCCCGCCGCCGGTGCCGGACAAGGCCCTAGAGTGCTGTCTAACGAGATCAAATTCGCCCCGGCGCCGCGGACACGTAACACGTCGTGGGCTATCAACCAGACCAGGCAGATTTCTACGGGCGTTGGTTTACCCATCGCCAGTGGACTCGGGGCGCCCAACGGCGGCTATGGCGTGCCGATCGGTGCTGGTATGGATGGGTTCGCGAATGGAGGTGGCTTTTTCCCACATCCTATGGTGCAGCAACACGCAGAAGTGGTGGATGTGGGACGGAGGGATATGGTTGATCGATGGAGGCAGAGTGTACACTATTAAGTCTCAAGTGGTGAGACCAGGGGAACAGTGCCGTGAGCGCTTGCCTGAGGCATAATAATGGTTCCATAGCTGGCTGTTGTGGGAATATTTTGGTTGCAAGGTCAAGCAAGCTTCACGCATCACGACATTCAATGCGTCGTTTGGCTCGCGAATATGGTTGTAACAACATACCTTAATGGGTGGGACATCACTGTACGACGTTGATAGATAATATTCGCCAATCAATCAACATTAATTAAAAATGCCATTTATCTGCCTATTGTTCTAGAACCAAACAATCACACTCGTCGCAGTGTCCACATACTAATTTCAAGCTTCAGAGTTACATCAATACTCGAGAAACATCGCACAAGCGCCCTTTCCCTTACAATACTCAACACTCAACCTCATCTCACGGCTAGCTACATCTCATTTCCACCACTGACACATTCTAATATACAACAAACTATTCCTATAACCAGTCACAAATCTCACACGTGATTCTGCCACTTGTGTACCAAGAGACAACAACATCATAATAGACAATGTTGATAAAGACAGACTCGCATTTACGTGATTATGGTTTTCCCTGGGGGGAAGAATACTGTCTAGTCGATAGGGTTTATTGGGGAAGTGGAAAAGGAGAAAGGTTCGCTTGCACCGGGGAGGGTTGGAAGTGAGGTGCCTTGGGGGTATGGCGTAGTTCATTTGGAGGGGGATTTGAGAGTTGGGGAGGGCGGAGGTGTTGTATATGATGTATCATCACGGAGAATAGAGGTAGGGTGTAAGATGAATGTATGGTTTTGGGTTTGGCATGGAATTTGTAAGTGGTTTAGAATGCTTTATCAGACCTGCTTATCTTTTGTGAAATTCGGCCTTTTGAACTGTAGAGGACCGAGTCCCCTGATAAGCGAGGGAGGTGTGGGATTCGATGTGATCTCGGGCTGGGGCGCTGAGGTCGAGCGAGGATTGCATAGATCATAGCGGGATCACTTTTGGCGAATGCATTGAAGGATTGTAGCGGCGTAGGAGAATGGTATTCGATGGACGGACAGCGATGGTGTTGCTGGCTTGTGACGACATAATTGCCAGCGACGCGATGCTTGAGTCCATTCAAACAAGGTTGAATCAAGCATTCAAAAGGGCTTCCTTGACAGGATTCTTCTTGAAGACTTGGGCTCTCTCAGAATTTCTCAGAATCTCTCTGAGCACATGGGCCTGCAGAGCATCACGTCTGAGCTTGTTAGGGGTTAGCTCGGTGCTAAAAATCTCCTGAGCCAGAGTGACGCTGAGGCATTGAACGGCCTCTTGCTTGTTTCTGTTCCCACAATCATGGCTTGTCAATGACAGACTCGCTCATTTTGGCGGTGCTGTTGGACGCATCAGTCTCCCATGAGCGACTGGATCCTATGAACGATCCAGAGTCGGGACCCGCCGCACGAAGACCTCTATCTCAGGCTCTCAATTCCAGGAAAGCCTGGTCCGGGAAAACCCATCTCTCACGTCTCTAGGCCCAGTCCAAGCTTCAAACCCTCCATTCGCCGAGTCAGCGTGGGACTATTATCTTCATCTTCTGTGCTGACCTGAATCTGAGTTTTCGGTCTGTTCTTGTTAAGTCCCTCCAGGAGCGTACATGCTTTACATATTTCTTGGCTCGAAAGATACCCACATCGAGCACATTTCCCCATGTTTTGCTTGGGAAGTTTCTTAGGCATCCGATTCGAATTCTTGCAATTCCGATCGTGCTTCTGGCCTTTCAGGGTGATCTCAGTCTCGTGGGCACCCTCATTCTCAAGAAGCGGTTTTTCCATATTGGTTATCTCACCGCCGCTCGAACGACCACTGGCACTGCCGCAACCACCAGGATCGTCTGCCTCTCCTTGGACGACGAGAACGTCTTTCCCGCCGTTACCGCCGCTATCTCCACTCACCTCGTTTGGCACTAACCTTGCCATGTCTTCTCCACTTCTGACAATGTCTAGGATCGAACTCGGCCTCACTCGTTCCAAACTCTTGATCAAAGTCCTCGCACTTCCCCTGAAAGCCTCGGGGCTATAGATGCATTCCGTGGTGAAGTAATCTAGACCCTTATGATGGGCATAAAGTACAATTTCCTTCTCATACGCATACTTCAACGGTTTGCTTCGCTTGGTATCACTTGCGGGACTGGCAGTCACAATGCTCGTAGCCCTAGCCAACCTGGGAAGATCGCCCCTCAGAAGGTTCATCATGACCGTCTCGGCGATATCGTCTGCATTATGGCCTGTGACGACGTGGTTGATACCAAGACGTGCTGCTCCTCGATCAAGTGCTTGACGTCGAAAGACCCCACAGTATGTGCAATTGCCCTTTTTGCCTATTTGCTCCACCACTTGATCCATTGTCCATCCGTAGAGTTCGTCATAGCCCACTATCTCCAATGGCATATCGTACTGTACTGCATTTCTCTTTACTGTCTCGAGACTGTCGTCCCGATAACCTTTGATCCCCTCATCGATAGACAGTAGAAGCAGGTTCAGGCCATAGCTGTAACGCTCGTTGAGTGTTTTGAGCACGGACGCTAGGACCGTCGAATCCTTGCCCCCAGAGGCACCGATAGCGACGCGTTCACCAGGGCCAAAGAGCGAGTTTGCAGTGATGGTGTCATGAATCTCGGTTTCGAAGAGAGTGATGAAGCAAAGTTTGCAAAGCTTTTGGTGGTCCTTCGGCCGAACGATGAGGGCACGTGAGTCTTCGCAAAGAGCACATGGAGTCGGAGCCATCCGTCGTCTGGGACCTCACTCGCTGCCGGTGGAAGCAGAATGGCGTAGATGCAGTTCCTTTTTGAACGTGATATCTTCGACGAAAAGACATCGGAGGACTACAACCGAGGTTTAGCCGGTATATGAGCTAGCGTCTTTTCCTAGTGGATGTTGATCACCAGCCATGTTAACACCTACTCCGTAACAGCCCTTTGTTTACGATTCTCAAGCTTACGGGACATTTCCTTGGGTGGAAACGCCCGATCATCTACCATTGTTTCATGCCGGTGTCCATTTCTTCCCAACACGTGTCTAGGAAGACACTCCGGCACCTACAGGAAGCTATTCTATGCGGCCAAGTTCCGATATACGCGCCCCTTTGTTACGTCGTTCATGCACAGTACCTTCCCGTCATTGCAAAGTGTTTTTCGTCTCGTCTGCGTATCTTTCTTCTCGCTTAAAAGGTTTGAGAAATGCTCTGCAGTCACTGCCTTGTTGCTGTGGCTGAGCCATGCCTAGGACTCGTACTCCTAAAAAAGCCATGCCAAGTGCATACGCAATGATCACTGGGTTTGAGCGTCAGCAAGCTGTTCACGATATCTAGTTCTCATGCGTTGTTATGCATCCTCTGCGTGGTTTTGGTGCGTCAACAATAAATTATGGATGGGAAGCAATACTCCTGGTCTGAGCGGTGGTCATAACGCTGCATGACCTCGATGAACAAAGGCAGGTAACCGTTGAAGCCGTTGCGTATGCGTCCGGGGAACCGGGACAAACAAGTTGTTCGGTCCTTGGGTGCTTGAGGCATTGGGTCTGCTTTACTGACCTGCAAAGTTCTCAGTAGCACCGATCGTTTCGGTGCGAGGCGACCGGACCGATACTTTCTAATATTACCAGATACAGGGAGCGCTACAGCAAAATTCGCAAGAGGCGGCAAGATTTGATGTTGTCCTGTCTGAGTCATCTATGGCATTGTCAACAATGACTTAATTTCGCTACGCTTTCTCATGAACGGGCTCTAGCCGTTCGTTTAAGCGGGTGCTAAAGCTTGATAATGCTGCTATTATTACCGGGCAAGCCTGTTTGAGGAAGCGTACAAGCATGAGTCGGAAAGAGGGTTGAAACAAGCTCAGCGTTCAGCTTGATTGTCAGCGTATGAAAAGCTTTGGGATCCAGACTGGCCCAATTGGGGGTGGCCAGCTGTTGCAATTGAGGCTGGGCTGCATGAGTCAATCTCATGCAGGTAAGAGTCGATTGCGCAGTAAAACATCGATTGAATCTTTCCTGTCCCTATCTGGATGGACGTTGATCGATCAAAGAGTAAATGCCGAGCTTGTGAAACGCACACATGCACACATGCAGGTACAGCTGCCTCACTACCGAATTGTGGGGTAGCGTGGGCCTATCAGGTTGAGATCTCATAGCCGGCGTTGGTTCGTCAGAAGCCACTTGAGCTCTGACCATCGTTTAGGAAGGAGAAGTGGGAAACGGTGGCTGTATGATGATAGGGACCGGTCACGTCTGGCATCAATACGTGTCCAAGACGGTGGTCTCTATTGGCACTGTTGAGGTAATTGGTCTATCCGCGGACTTGACACTAATGCACCACTAGTACTAATGCAGAAAGCGAGTGTTCCCTTTCTAGCCGTTCGAATCACAGAATATTCCGATAATAGGCCCGTTCTCGCCGATTCCGGTATGACCATCGCTCAACATGCCTCGCTTCCAACAGTCAAGGAAACCGATCGCCCACCCCAATAGTCGCACCGCTACTCGATACTATGATTCGATGATAGACGTTTACCGACAGTCGATAACCTACATCAAGCTTGCCTGGCCTTCCTCATTTGCACTGGAAACAACGCAGTGTTGCTACCTCGCCTGTATCATCCAACCGGGCATGGTGTATCGCCTGAGCACAGACGGCCAGTCCTGACCAATTTGGACAGCTCATTCCCCGGTTGCAGACTGTATCAACAGTGATCATCTGGGCCAGAAGATCAGCTTTGCCTATACGTGTAAAATTTTATCACGTAGTAAGCGCCAGAGGATACGCCAAGTCTGAGGGGGCTGCAAACCATCCCTCGAAATTGTGGACAATGTTGAACATTGAGACACTGAACCTTCGTGAGCATGGTCTATAGACGTGGTCTTTGGAAAGGCTTTCGAAATGACATGGTCATTCAAGAGGCTCACGAGCCCTTATTTAGGTGCAGAGGTATCAGCCAATGGCTCGACGCTTATAACAACCTTTCTAACCTCCAAACAGCATTTCGTTACGAGTACGGTAAAACCGCATGGAATGAATGCGCCAATCGCAAGACGTTCTGATACTGATGCGGGTGTGAGAGCTAGGTCACAACACTGAATGCAGCGATGAATGGGATGTACAGCACGCTAGCTTGGCGGTGGGCGAAGACTGTAACCAAATTTTGAGAGGAGACGTCGCTGGCATGGCCCCAGCGTTTCGCCTTGGACTGAGATGACGTTTAACCTTCTGGTTATCTAGGTACGATCTTATGAGTTAACAACTATTCGCCACGGCCAATCATTTGGTTGTTGATAAGTCCCGTCTGCCGCAACGATACTTTACGGAGTCCTTCGAGCTGTCTCCACTCGGATCAAATGTCATGCTTTGGCCAGTAACACGAATTCGCTTGACAGAGCTCTGTCCATCTCACGATACGAATCATGCCTCCGGTGACGTCTGTCAGGCTTGCTCAAGCGGCTCCACCGCAAACGCCCCGATTCGCAATGAATGTGCCCATCGCATGAGTTCGCAGAGTGTGCCGACCATCAGATCTTCCAGAAGGCTCTACTCATGCGGGAGGCGTCCTCTCTGAGTCGGATGAGGTCTTGAGAGAGGAGGGGCAAGGTAGGTTAAAAAGACGATCAAGGATCAATTGCTGCTGTTTGCACCAGTCCTTGCACGCCCTTGGCTATGAGGGGTGCATACAATCAAATGGACCTCCTGACGTTACGAGGACACCATGTCATAAATGACGCATTGATCAGATGTTCAACGGTCGAAGAGATGATTGGAGGCAAACCACCGTAGAAGAATGCTCCGTAGTCTGGGGTAGAAGGCTTCATTGGCGGCTGCAATATTGCCGCGTGAACTCCTCGAACATTAGTACTTGGCAAGACTATGATAACAGTGGCCTCTCATGAGCAAATGTCGCATCCTGATTATCATGCCAGATCAATGACTATCTGTACTGCCTTTTGTCTCCAAGTAGAGCTCTGAAAGACGACCATTCGGAGTCACGGACGGTCTGGACAATCGAGACGCGTGTTACCTGCCGATACCCGTCGAAGTACTGGGTACGCTTCCCACACAATCGTACAGCTTCCGAACAGCCAGGTATGCTGCACCAGCAAGGCAGGGTGCTCCCAGACCAGAGCGAGTACCTCTATTGATATCTTGGATACGAGAAGCAACAGTCAAGGATACTCCCTCTTTGCAGGATACCAGGAAAGCGGAGAGCACAGAGTCAGTACCGATCGAGAACGGGTTGCATGTGCAGGATACCTTGGAATCCGGTTGCGACATTTCAGGATATCCTCATCGACCAGTCGTTTGGTGGCATCAGCCCAAGTCGCGTTCTGCTGGCCATTTTGCGGGGGGAAGATCCCGGTCAGCCGTGCAAATTTCCTCAGTGCTGTTGTGCCTTTGCAGCTGTCAGCGTCGATCGTCAAACGTACAGTTTGTGGCTCGGGAAGACACACGAATAGCATTGGCTGCATGATAGGTGTGTATCACCAAGCCCAGGAGGAGCTCTTTCCTTGGCCCTTCCTCCACACCCTGTCGCGTGCGCTTCTCCACCAGCATAATGTACAAGGTTCCACCCGCGAGTGGAGCACGCTAACCTCGCTGCGTACTAGCGCCTCCCCACAAGCGTTCCCAGCGTCGACCCAAGGCCCAAGTGCCAAAGCCAGTCGTGTGGCTCGACACTGCGCCCACACAGTCGCTCACTACGCACACATCCCCCAATCCCCAATCGATCTGGGGGTCAAGCCATTCCGTTACCCTTCTGGGTAGTGCGTCGTATCACCCTTGATGCTCTCTGCCGTCCCTACTTGAACTCTGTCCCTCCCAATCCATCAACCTCTGTTTCACCCTTCAGCCAACGATTGGCATATCTTCCATCGACCCTTCCCGTCTGGGGATTCTTCACAGCCCGGTTTCTTCGCTTCCTACAGCCAGCCAACTGAACTTTTCCCCATCACCTCTTCACCTTCCCCTGCTCGGCCCCGCCAATCGACTCGGCCTGGCCCAGCCTTCCTCGACCTCTCTCTCTCCGTCGTCAACAATCCAACTATCCCAGGAACGCGGTTGACGGCATTCCTCCAGCCCTGCCGCCATGGCAGACAAGGCCCTCAAGCAGTCCACGGCGAAGGGTGGTGCGTCTGCCGCCGATTTGGCTGCCCGTCCATTCCAATGCGAATGGCACAAAGGATGCGCCAAGGTATGCCGAACTCCCCTTACAACCCACCACGCCCCAACGCCGTCCAGATTGAAATGCTACCAATACCACCCGTTGCTAATCAATTCGTATGACTGCAGAGCTTCAATCGCAAGTCCGACCTCCAACGCCACTATCGAATCCATACAAACGAGCGTCCCTATGCCTGTCATTACAAACCCTGCAACAAGACATTCATCCAGCGCAGCGCTCTGACTGTACACTGTCGGACCCACACCGGTGACAAGCCGCACAAATGCCCTTTCCTGGGTTGTGGGAAGTGCTTCTCGGACGTAGGATGCCCAATTG
>JAABUL010002619.1_pt1 | contig 29308 bp, 3 predicted proteins | sample 5559151 | NCBI WGS metagenome assembly JAABUL01 (sample SAMN10711876, study PRJNA513368) | rock metagenome | isolation source: Antarctica rocks | place: Antarctica: Victoria Land, Pudding Butte sud
TTATAAGTAGCTTCTTTTATAATACATATTTAAGTTATAATATAATTATTAATTAAAGATATTAATATTAATATTAATATTAATTATAATAATAAGATTCTAATTAATTAATAAATTAAAATAAGATTTATTTTCCTAAGATATTAGAAATAATTATAAAGAATAATATAAATCTTAAACTTAAGGGGATTACTTGAAATGAATGATTAATTTATATTCTATAAATTAATTAATTTTTTAATTCAAGGGATATAATAACTTTAAGCTTATTAAGTTAATAAATTTAATAAATTTAATAAATTTAATAAATTTAATAAAAGTATATTAAGAATAATAACTTTAATTTTAACTTTAAAGAAAAATATTAATTAATTTAAAAAATTTAAAGTTCTTTTATATAATAAGGTAAATAAGATAATAGTTAATTAAGTTAATATATATATACTTAATAATAACAAATTTTAATAATAAAAAGGTTAAGATAATAATATTTTAAATAATAAAGATTATTAAGATGATAATAGATTAATAAATAATTAATAAAGTAAATAATTTGAATTAAATTAATAAGAATAAATAGATAATTAAAAGATTATTTAAATATAATAATTAATAAATTTTTAAAATAGATTTTATAAAAGGAAAGAGGTCTCTTTATAAAAGTTAAAAAAAGTAGTAATATAGTTTTAATATCTGTAAATATATTTACCTCTTTAATAATATCTTAATAATAATAATAATAATTTACTAAAAAGTTAATTAAGATCATAATCTAAGATAATAAAGATAATATTAATAAGGTAAACTTAATAAAGAGTTTATATAAAGGACCTTATTTAATATAAATAACATACTATTTAATATCTTAATAAAGTATAATAGAAGTAGAGAATTATTAATAAATTAATATTATAAGCAATTAATTAGTAATAAGAATTATAATCAATAAGCCTAATTTATTAGATCTTAATACTATTAAGTAAGATATAATGTTTAATATTAATAATTAATATTATTACTATTTATTAATAATAAAGGTCTAATTTATTAGATAGTTAAAGGATAAATAGCTATTCATAAGGTGGAAAGCTATTAAGTAATATTACTAAGGTAAATACCTTGATAAAGCTATTATATTATAATAATTATATATTACTATTACAATAGCTTTAATAGAATTATAAAAGCCTTTAATTAAAAAGCCTTTCTTTATTTAATTAAAGACTCTAATATTACTATATAATATATAATACTAATAAATTTAATAGATAAATTTAACTCTAGGTTATAAATAATATATAAGGCTAATAATTACTAGAAGAAAATATTAAATATCTTAAAGCCTTTAATAGGTAATAAGCCTATTAAAGTAAGTAATAATAATACCTTAATAATTATTAAGTATATTAAGCTAGGAATAACCTTTATCCTTTATAGTAGCCTTATCTATTATATTAATAATAAACGTAGGTATAGGTTATATATATTAATCCTAATAAGATAAGAGCTATTTAATTAGACTTATAATTTATTAAATTATAGTAGCTATTACTAGTATTATAATTAACTATCCTATTTAATATATATATAATATTTAGTAAGGAATCTAAGGATATATATTATATACTACTGTTAATATTAATTGAATTAGATATAAAGATATCTACTTTATAACGCCTAAGTCCTTATATTAATCCTATTAATATTTATTTTATTATTAATATAAAATTTATTATTTCCTTATTAATAACTCTTATTAGAATAAATTACCCTCTTATTATTATATATAAGGTAAGTTCTTTAAGAAGGTCCTTCTTTTATTAGATTTAAATATATAAAAAGCCTTTAAATAAGTTAAAGTTATATTTTAAAAGCTATTATCTTATAATTAAGATATCTTATAAAGTATTATTAATAATAGAGATTCTTACTTTATATTAGACTTTTAATAGGAAGTTTTTAAGTATCTTAATATAAAATTTCTTATAACTACCTTATTATATATTATTTTCTAAATAAATAGCTAGAGTAAGTATATTAATTAAATAATTAAAATTATTATAAAATTTTCCTTAATAAAAAATCTTAATAAATAAAGTAAGTAGTACCTTATATTTATTAAAATATATCCTTGATAAGGAAGGTTTACTAAGGATGACTAAGTAGAGAGTCTTAGTATATATAGATAGATACTCTTATAATCTTAGATAAATTAATTAAATATTATACTCCTACTATTTTAATAGGTTATAAGCTTAGATATAAGGTATATATTTAAAGTATTCCTTATAAACTTATTAACTTATCAATTAAGTATATAAGGTCTTTAAAAATTATATAAATAGTCCGCGCGATATATATATTATATTATAAGGTATATAATTTAAAGGTAACTTATATAATCTTTAATTAATAAGTAAGTTTATTATATAATAATTAATTAACTTAGAAGAGTTAAGGGGAGCTTTAAGGTTTAATTTAATAATCTCCTAACTATTAGATTTTTTCCTTATCTTAATTAAGGTAATATTAAGATTTTTATTATAATAATACTTACTAATTAGCTAAGTATTTAAGTAATACTTATTCTACTTATATAAAATATTAACTTATTTAGTAAGATTATATATTAAGGTAATAAGAAAAGAGTTATAACCTTAATTTATAAGGTAAAAGTAATATTATAATTACTTTACCTACTTTATATAATTATTTATAAGATAGTTAATATAGGCTAATTAAATAAACATTAATATAACTTAATATTATTATATCTTATAAAGATTAGGGAGAGGATAATATCCCTTTATTTAAGCTAAGTGATAAAAAAATTGAGAGTATTAAATTATTATAATAACTCTTAATTTCCTTAAATATAAGAGGTAATCTCTTAGCCCCCTTAAATTATAATAATTATTAAAACTATAAAGTATAAGAATTATAAGAGGCCTTAAGATCCCTTAAGCTTTTTAAGATAATAATCCTTTAATTTAATAATATTTTTATTAGATAGAGATAATTTATTAAATAATCCTCTTTTATCTTTAAATATATTAAGCCTATCCTTAAATACTTCTTCCTTTACTACTTTTAATTATATTAAAATATATTAGCCTCCTATTTTCTTATTAAATATTAATATTAAATAATCTAAATAAAAGTAGAATAAAATTTATTAAAATTATTATATCTTTAAATTTAACTTTTTAAGGTATAATATATCCCTTAATAAGATTATAAGGTAATATAAATATAAATATTTTAATTAAAATAATTATAATTATATACCTTAATACCTTTTTAATAGTTCCCCTTTTTTAAGTAACTTTATTTAAGAGTCTTCCCTTAAATCCCTTAATAATAATAATATTTTTAATATTACTATTAACTTAAAGCCTTTTAATTAAAATTAATACTTTAAAGCTTATACTTAACCTTATAAAAAGTAATATTAAATAAGAATATTATAATTATAAATATAATTAATAGGCTTCTACTTTATATTAAAAAGCTAAAAGGCCTTAATATTAAAATATGTAATAGAATACTTAATTAGATTACTAAGTATAGATATATAAGAATTAAATATAATTAATAAGATATATTAATTAAGTATTTAAGTACCTTAATAAGACCTTATATTTTAATACTCCTACTTAAACTATTTATAGTTAATATATAACTAAAATAAAAATTTAATACTAAGTAATATATATATATATATTATATATCTAAAATAACTATATCTGATTAAAATTTAAAAATAATTAAATTCTTTTAAAATATATACCTTTATTAAAATAGCTTGTATGAAATTCTACCTTTTAATAAAATATGATTATTTAAACAATAAATTTTAGACTTAAATTATATAAGCTAATTTTATAATAAAATATAATTAGGTATATTATATAATTATAATTATATAAGTTATTAATTTACTATATCTTATAAGGTATAATAGTTAGGTAAGTAGTTATAAGATATAAATTATATTATATTTATATTATTATTACTAATTTAAAGTATACTTTAAGGGTATATATCCTAAAACCCGCTAATTATTTAAATATTAGAAAGATACTATTATTATATTATAATACCTCTTTTAAGTTAAGGCCTTTATAAAAGGCAATAAACTTATCTTTATATAAGGATTTTATAAGGCTATCAATTAATTATTAATTTATAAGGATATATTTAAGGTTAATAATTTTAATAATAATTTACTCTCTTATTTAATAATATTAAAGCTTAATAAACTTAAAGTAAATATAGAACTTAGGGTCCTTTATAAGGATAATTATACCTTAATTATCCTTATAAATAATAATTATTTTAGGAGGATTATTTATATAAAGTTAATTAAGAAGGTTCTTTAATTAAATAGCTCCCTTAAATATTTCTATTTATTTAATATATTTAGGTAACCTTATATAAGGAGAGGGCTATTATAGCTTCTTACTTAAAAGATTAATTAAGAGTTATATTATTAACATTAAATATATAACCTAATATAAACCTTTAAATTTTATAATTATTTATTTAATTAGAATTTATATACCTAATAAGGTTTTAAAGGGAGCCTTAAAAAGTAAGTTAAAAATTAATTATAATATATAAATAATAAAAAATCTATTTAACTTTAAATTAATATTATTTATTTAAGTTAATAATATAATAGTTAATAGTTAAGATAGTATAAGTAATTTCCAGGTATATTTTAAGTATAATATATATAAGAGATTTAATAGCTTTTTAATAATTCTTCTTAAATATTAGGTTTATTTTATAACCTACTTTAACTTTATTTAAGTAGGTATTAATTTTTATTAATATAATAATATATTTATACTCTTATATATTAAAGTCTTATAATACCTTCTTATTATAAGTAGCCTAATTTAAATATAATATTTATTACTATTAATTTTAAATAATTATTATATTAAGATAATATATATATAATTTTAAATTTACTATTTAAGATATCTTTAATATATTAAATAACTTCCTTACTTAATCTTATAATTTAAATATTATTTATATATGAAGCTACTAATATCCCCTTCTTAAATTTAATAAATATATTTAAGTTAATAAATAGAGGTATTAAGCCTAAATCTTTTATAAAGTTAATAAAGATATAATATTATACTTATAATAATTATTTAAATTTATAAAATATCTTAAGGAGTTAATAAACTCCCTTATTTTCCTTATAACTTATAAATTATTTAATATAAATCTCTTTATTTATATTATTATAAAGGAAGGTTATTTTAATATCTATTTATTTAAGGTCTTAATTTATAATAGCTATTAATATAAAAATAGCTTTATAATTTATAAGCTTATTTATTAAAGTAAAAGTTTTATTATAATTAATACCTTTATATTATTTATATCTTTAAATAACTTAATTTACCTTATATTATATAATTTCCCTTCAGGAATTATATTTTAAGGTATAAATTTATTTACCTCTTAATATATATTTATTTAAAGGTAATAAAATTACTTTTTGTATATTATTTTCTTATAAAGATTTAACTTTATTATTTATATATTATTATTTATTAATAGGTCTTTAATTTAAATAGCTTAAGTTTATTAATATTAGCTAAAAGTATAAGAGTTATTATACCTAAAGGGTTTAATAAAAGGTCGCGTAAATTAAGTATAATTGACTTAAGATAATCTTATATTATTAAAGTAATTATATATTCTTTAATATTTAATTATAAAGGTAGGTTTATAATAAGAGCTATTAAGTTAATATCTTATATATAAATATCCTACTTCTTATTATTCTCCCTTAAAGTAGATATTTATAATTATTTATTAAATAAGATTAAAGTAATTTCTATTTTTTATTTAATATTAATATATTAAGGCTACTTTTTTTAAAAATAAATATTATTAACTTAAATAATTTATCTTTTTATAAAGTTTTATAAGTAAAAGATATAATTCCCTTTATATTTTAATAAGTAATATTTATTATTCTTATCTTTTAATTTCTTTTAAATATAATATAAGGTATAAGTTATAAAGTTAATTATTTATAAATAAAAGAGCTTTAATTTATATTTATATTATACTTTAAAGGATATCTTACTTAACTTAATATTAAGTAATTAAAGTATAAGGTAATTAATTATTTAAATAATTTTAAGTTAAAAGGATTTATTAAAGTCAGAATTTAATAGGATAAGTTATATTTTATATAATAATATCTATTTAAAATATTTTACTTTAATATTTATTTAAGGATAATTAAGTATTATTAATTAATAATAGATACTTTAATCTTTAAAGAAGTTAATAAAGGTAGTATTAATATACTTACCCCTATTATTAATTTAAAAATAATATATATAATATTTGAAGCGCTTAAATATAACCTTAAAATATTAAAATAATTTAAAGGTATTATTCTTATTCTTTAAATTAAATATAATTAAAAGATATATAATATTACCTTTAAAAGTTATAAAATACTTACTCCCTTTAAAACCCCTTAAAATAAATAGATTCATAATATTATTATAAATAAACTTTATTAAATATTACCTTAATTAAATAATATCCTTATAAAGTACTACTTTTTAATAACCTTAGATATAATATTTATAAATAAGCTTATTAATAATAAGCTTTAAGAAATTAATATTAATTAATATTATAATTAACTTATTAATAATCTACTACTTAAAGTACCTTATATAAATATATTATAATTATTAAACTTTATTTAAGGGAATATTATAAGTATTAAGGGCTAAGGACTTTTATAAGTTTAGAATATAAACTCTTATAAATAATAAATCCTTAATACTTAAGTTAAAACCCTATTAAATATTAAATATTAAATATAAATATAAATATAAATTAATTATTAATATTATAATTAAGTTTAATAATCTTATATCTTTATAAAGAGTATTAAGTATTATTAATACCCCTAATAATATAAGGAGATTTAATTAATCTTAGGTTTATAAATATATTATAATCTTAAAAAGTATATTAGTTATACCTTAAATTTATATTAATTATATTACTTATGTTAAATAAGGAAGATAAGAGAGCTAGGATTATTATAAGGTAAATAATTTCTTTATTAATAAATTTATAAATTAAAGAATTATTAATATAACTTATAAATATAAGTTTAATAAAGATTTTATTTAACTTTAATTGCTTTAAATTATTTATATTTATATTTATAACAATTATAATAATAATAATAATAGCCTTTTAAAGGGTTTCTTAAACTTATTAAGCCTTAAATAAGGATATGATTCCTAATATAAGTTTAGGGTACAAATAAAATGAAGTTTATAAAATATATTCTTATAATAAATATAATTTTAATATAACTTATTATCCCCCTTACCTTTTCTTAAGGTATAATTATAGGTATTAAATATTATAATAATATAACTCTTTGAAGCTTATTAGCGCTATTCCTTATTTCTAATTATAAGGAAAACTTAATTAAGGGATACCTTATTTAAATTAAAGAAATTATAACCTTAATTATATATAACTTAAAAGGTATTAAAAGTATTATTAAATTTAAGGAGGTATAATTGAATTATATAAGCCTTTGTTATAATTATATCTTTATTAAGCTCTTTAAGCTTAATATTAATTATCTAAATTTTTTAGGTATATTTATCTATATCTTTTAACTTATTCAGATAAATTATATAAAGATATCAAATTAATTTAATATAAATATTAGAGCTTACAAGTTTAAAGTTTACTTTAATTTTATTAAAGATAACTTAAGCTTAGAGGTTAAAATATATAAGATCTTTAATAAATTTATAAATATTAAATTTAAAGTAATTAAAAATCATAATATGTACTTCAAATCATATATTTATTATAAAGGATTTGGAATTATTAGAAATTAATTAATTATTATTTTCTTTAACTTAATACTTATAATTAAAATTAAACTTAAGTATAATAATTAATATAAGAGGAAAGCTCTTATTATTACTTTAAGTATTAATTATATTACCTTAAGTACTCTATTAAGGATAATTTAAATTTAAATTAAAATCTTATAAAATTAAGTATATTACTTATAAAGAAGTCTTTAAATAAAGATTTTAAACGTAATAATTTTTAAGATAAAAATAATTTTAAAGTTGTAATTTATATTAATAACTTTGAGCTTAAGTATAATAAGATTAAGGGGGATAATATAAATTTATTTCCTTTAACTTATAAGTTAAAGATAATAGTTTTATTAGGAATATAAAGGGATGTTTTACTTACTTTTAACCTTAAATTATTATAACTTTAATAATAATATTATAATAAAAAGGGATTTTAAGTATTATAAAGTTATAATAATTTAACTTAGTAATAGAAGAAGGATTAATAACTCTTTTATTATAATAAAATATTTTTATATTAAGGATATAAACTTTTAGAGGCTAAAATATTAAGAATAACTAATAATTATAATAATTAAAAAAGCTTATTCTAGATAATAAATAAGAAGATAAAGAATAAAATAGCTAAGGCTTAACCTCCTTTTTAATAGAGATTTTCTAAGGGCTTAATCTCCTTTATAAAGTTTTTAAGGTTAATAAATTCAATAAAGTTATAAAGCCTTAATTTTATAATAAGGTAAAAATTATTATTAAGTAGGTTTTATTAAGATTATTATTAAATGGCTTAATATATTCAATAAGGGGAAGGATTAACAAGACTTCTACTTATTAAATTAATATTTAATATATATAAAGGTTTAAAAGTAAGTATTTACTTAAGGGCTTAATTATATAACTTAATAATACTTATATTAAGATATTATATATATAAACTCTTATAACTAATCTTTTAAACCTTAAATAATTATCAAATAATTAAGTTTACTTATTCTTTTAAGGTTATATAATAATAATTTATAATAATAAAATTTTTAAGTCCTTTTAATAAATATTAAACTATCTTTAATATAATTATATATAGTAAAGGTATTAGATACTTATTAAAGGCTATTAAGGCCTTAAGGTTATATAAGTAACGGATAAGATAAATAATAATTATAATAAGATAAATACTTATACTTCTAAGTATATAACCTATTAAAATATATAATAGAATACTTAATTAAGTTATTAAGTATAGATATATAAGAGTTAAATATAACTACTAAGATATATTAACTGAGCGTCTAAGCGCCTTTATAGGACCTTATATTTTAATACTCAAAGGGCTTTAAATATAGATTTAAGAGATATATAAATATTTAATATTTACTTAGCTTTTTAAGTCTTATAAGTTAGATTATATTATAACTCCTATTATTTATCCTTTATTAACTTATAATCTTACTATTGTTAATATCAAAGTTAAAATATTTATTATATTATTACTTATAAAATAAGAGTTCAAATAAGAGTTAGTTATTAATATCATAAAAAGTTACTTAAGTAATAACCTCTTTATAAATAATAAAGATATTAAGAATACTTATACTTTATAAGAAATACTTAAGAAAGATAATAAATCTATAAGTTTTAATATCTTTAATGATTTATATTATATATTATATAAGTTAAACCTTGATTAATATAAGAATACCGCGGACTTTATAACCTATCTTAAATTTATTTATAATAAAATTATATTTATATCTATTTATTTAAGGCTTAAAATAAATTTCTTTATCTTCCTTTTTTATACAAGACTTAATAAGGCTTATAAAGGTTATTTTATATATTATATTTAAACTTATAATCTTATAAACAAGATATATCTTATTAAACTTATTTATATTTTTAAATATATTATAAAGTATTTTATTTAAATAATAATTAACCCCTTAATTAATTATAAAGAGTTAAACTTTATTATAATAGTTATTTATACTATTATTAATATAGGTCTTATTAATTTAATTAAAAATCAAGTTAAGGTAGTCTTAAGCCCTTATATATAATTTACTTAAAAGCTTATTAAGTATTATACTTATTATTATATATATTATTATATCAAAAAGGAATATATTAAGTTTAATAATAAGCTTAATAAGGGTAATAGTAATAATAAAGGAAAAGGTAATAATTATAAAAAAAGTAAAAGTAATAAAGGTAATAAATCTTTTAAAGATAAAGATAAATTTAATAAAAAATTAATAAAAAATATAACTTTAAATTAGAAACTTATATAACTTTTTATAATAACTTTAATATAACCTTTATTATTAAAGTAGATATCTAGCTTAAAAGATAAATATTAAATACAAAGTATTTAACCTATTTAATTCCCTCTTATATTAGCTTTATTAACTATTACCTGTTTGATCCTTTTATAAATAATATTTACTTAATTAAGGGTATTAGTAACTCTTATTGATCCCTTAATATTAATAAGGTCTATATCCTTATAATAATTAATAAGAAGAGAAAGAACTTAGTTTTAATTAATTATTTATATATCTTTAAATTATTAATTAACTTAATCTCTTAAGGTTAATTCTGATATATATTTATTCCTTTATAAATTATTCAAAATAATATTAAAATTAATAAATAAAATAATATTATTTAATTATAAGATAATAATCTTTATTATTTAGATATATAAGAGTTATCTTAAGTTATATTCTTAATAAATAAGGAATTAAAGCTATTAATTTTGATATTAAAAATATCCTCCCCCTTAAAAGGGGCTATTAAAGTGTTTATTAAAGTTATACTCTTAATAAATAAGGTATTAAAGATACCAATTCTAATATTAAAAATATCCTCCTCCGTAAAAGGGGCTATTAAAGTCTTTATTAAAATAATTATATTTATTATTAATTTACAGTATAAAGTATATATAAATCTTATAAATAATATTATTCTTATATTAATATATTTAAACTTAAACTTGAATTATTCCTTAAGCTTAAAGGGCCTAATTAATAATAAAACTCTTAATTCATAATATACTTATATAAATTATTTAAGATATTAAAATATTAAAAAGTTTATTTAACTTTTTAAAGGAATTAACCTTATTAAAGAAATAGTAAATAAAGAATTATATCCTTTATATATTATTTATAAGGCTAGATAAGCCTTATATAAGGCTTATATTTAACTTAATAAGAAACTTCTTAACCTTATTTATAATAATATCTTAAGCCCTTATATATTAAGAGATTATAAGAGAGGTAAGTACTTTATTATATTTCTTAATAATTAAGATAAATAATTTAAAGTAAAGGTTATAAAGGTTAAGAGTAAAACCTTTAAAGCCTTTAAATACTATTAAGCTTATAATAAATATAATATTATTATTATTAATTATTTAAGATTTAATTATAATAATAAATATAAAGATTATAATTTTAATATTTATTAAGTTAAGTATAATATCTTATAAGAGCTTATTATATTTAATAATTATAAAAGTAATAATACTATTAAGCGCTTTAAGTAAATAATTTAATTTATAATTAATACTATCTTATAAGATATTAACCTTAATTTTAAATATTAACTTAAATTAATTTTTATAATAAATTATTTATATAATTAATATCTTATTACTAGTTAAAAGCTTATATTATATAAGGTATATATAAGTTATTACCCCTATCTTTCTTATATTAAATATATTAAGATAAAAGGTTATATAAGCCTTTATAAATTAATTATAAATTAAGGTTAATAAGAAAGATTATATAAAATTTAATATCTTTATTAAGTTTAAGGATAATTATAATTATAAAATATTAATATTTAATAAATAGATTATTAGGATATTTTAAGTTATTTAAGATAAAAAGAAGGATAAGGTATTACCTTTATCTCTTATTATTAGCTATCCTCCTATTATAAAAGTATTAATAGTAGGAGAGAATATAAAGCTTATTAATACTTCTTTATTAATAGACTTAATAGATATTAATAAGCTTATCTAATTATTATAATTAAAATCCTTATTTATAAATCCTTAATTTATAAATATATTAATTTTAGGTATATAAATTCTAATATCTAATAAATCCTTTATTATAATTAAATTACTTATAATAACTCCTCCCTCTAAGTTTAATAATCTTATATAAGTAAATATTTAATAATTAAATTATTCTTATTTAATCCCTTAAAATCTCTTACCTACTATTTACTTTTATTATATTATAGTATTTAAAGTAATTAATTATAAATCTTATAAATCTTATAAACCTAAGATATTTAAGGAAATAATAATAGATAATATATATTAAAAATAATAGAAGGTTAATATAATAAATAAATATAATTCCTTTATTAAAAATAATACTTCAAAGTTTATAAACTTATTAAAGAATTATAATACCTTTTATAATAAGTAGGTTTATACTTTAAAGTATAATCCTAATAAGGAGATTATATATTATAAAGCTTATTAAATTATTTATAATTTTAAATAATATAAAGGATTAAATTATAATAAAACTTTTACTTTAATAATAAAATTTATAAATTATAAGATTATCTTTATCTTAATTATTATAAAAGATTAAGACCTTAAATAAATAACTATTAAAATTACTCTCTTTTATAAGTATATTAATAAAGAAATCTATATGAAATAGCTTATTAAATATAATATTAAATATCTTAAAAAAGTATATAAACTTAATAAAGCCCTTTATAATTTAAAGTAATCCACTTATATATAATATAATTATTTTATTAAATATTAAAAAAACCTTAATCTTAAACCTATTAATATTAACTTTAATATATTTATAAATATTACCTCTAATATAAATCTTATTCTTTATATAAATAATGTCCTTATTATAAGGCCCTTTAAGCTTAAAATTTAATATATTAAAGATATCCTTAATATTAAATTTTATATAAGTAATTTAACTTTATATAATTATTACCTTGATATAATAATTATTTATAATTAAGTTAATTAAACATTATAACTTAATTAAGTAACTTATATTAAATATTTTCTTAAGTATTATAAAATATAGGAGTTAAGCCTAGTTTTAGTCTTAATAAAAATAATTATTTACCTCCTCCTTATAAAATATAATTATCTAATATTTAAAGACTTTCTTAAATAATATTAATTAACTATTATTTCCCTTATATATATAGAATTAAGTATTTAATCTAATATTACTTATATAATCTTAATAGTATCTTATTATTTATTAAATCCTATAATAAAATATTTTAGGGTTATTAAGTATATCTTTATTACCTTTAATCTATAATTTATTAATAACTAACTTATAAAGGGTCTTTAAAAAATCTTATAAATTAGATAAACTTAATTTAAGCTAATAATTTTAATATTAAATTAATTTTAAGTTATATCTTTAACCTTAGAAATAATATTATCTCTTAATTATCTAAGTAATAAATTATAACTTATTAATAACGCGCCTTAAATAGTTATTATCTTTAATAATAATTAAGGTATAATTACTTTAATAAAAAATACTCTTTATTATAATTATATTAAGTATATAAATATTTAATATTATTAAATCTAGGGATAAATTATAATAAGTAAAATTAATCTTAAATAAATACTTATTAATAAGTAAATAATTAATAAGTTTATAATAGCCCTTTATTAAGATAACTTTATTATCTTTTAAGAAATATTTAATCTTAAAGAGACCTTATTAAAAGGTATAAAATATTAAATTATTTATATATAAAAGCCTTATAACTTAGACTCTATAATAATATCTAATCTCAATATTACTATTCAATAGTACTTCTAATTAATATCCTAACTTTATCCCTTAGTTAATACTATTATTTAATTATAATCTATTATATAGGTTAAGGCTATAAAGGCTTTCTACCCTATAATAATATCTTTAGGTTAGGAATCCTTATATAAGCCTAAAACCTTAAGGGGTAATTACCTTATAATTAATAATAATAATAATAATAATATTAGATAATATAATTTATACCTTATAACTACTTATATAGCTACTATTAAATATTATAAATTAATAATTTCTAAAGTTATATCCTTATAATACGCCTAATTATATTTTATTATAAAATTAGCTTATATAACTTAAGTCTAGAATTTATTTTTTAAATAACTATATTTTATTAAAAAGTAGAATTTCTTAATAGATTATTTTAATAAAGGTATATAATTTTAAATGATTTAATTATTTTTAACTTTTAATTAAATATAGTTATTTTTAGACTTTATAATTCTATTAGTATTACTTAGTATTAGATTTTTCTACTTATTAATTCTATGACTTCTTATAATTATATAGGAGTATTAAAATATATCCTTAATAAGGAAGCTTTATTAAGGATAACTAAGTAGATAGTCTTAGTATATATAGATAGATACTCTTATAATCTTGGATAAATCAATTATATATTCTACTCCTACTATTTTAATAATATTATTAATTATCTAGGTTATATTAAATAACTTATCTACTATTATAAGCTTTACTCCTAATAAATTTTATTATAGGTTTAAAGTAAATAATATTATAAATATACTAGTTATTAATATACTTATAAAAGCCTTTAATAGGTTATATCTTATTAAATATAAGGAAGTACAGGATTATTTAAATTTTTATTATAATAATAAGTAAAAAGTATACGTTATAATATATATTCTAGTCCTAGGGAGCTAGGATAACAGGGTAATAGATACGAGTACCTAGTATAGAGAGCCGAATATAGTTACGAAGAGAAACGAATTAGTAGTTATAGAAGAGGTAGGAATAGTAAGGGTTTTCACCTAGGCCTATATAATACATAGATATACGGTTTCCTATACGAGTTAGCTAATATAGTAGCGATTATAATATACTTATAAGCCCCCGTAATTATCTTTTAATTGTTTAGATAGATATAAGTATAACTTATCTAATCTAACCTAAAAGTAAAAAGTCTTTAATATTAAAGTTAATAATAAAGTATTCTTATATTTAGATTAAGGTTATAAGATCCTAGGGGTTTTTAATCATAAGCTATCTTAATAGTATATAAGATTATATACTAGCCTTACTATAAAGTTTTTTAACTATTAATTAACCGTTAATTAACCGCTAGTCTAAATATTATTTAACTACTATTTAATTATTAATTAACGGCTAGATTAACGCTTTATTAATAGTTAGTTAAATATTATTAAAATTATAGGCTAGATTTAAGATAAGAGCTTAAACTAGATATTAATACTTAGTTATCTAATTAATAAATTAATTTAATAGGTATAACTTTATAAATTTATCTTTCTTTAAGTCTTTATAATATTAGACTTAATATAAACTAGGTTATTAATATATAACTTTATATAGAAATCTAAAATCTTCTAAAATAAAGTTTATAACATAGCTATTTATCTTCATATAAAGATCCTAAGCTACCCGCGTTTAATATTAAAGATTAAACTTTAAATTTATATTATATAATATATATAATCTAGAAAGATATAAAATTTAGGAAGTTTTATTACTTATTATAATTAATTAATAGTTACTAGCTTTTTTCCTTTTAGGTACTTAACCTCTTATAACTAGATTATTAGAAAAAGCTTATATATAGTTTATAAGATAGTTTATAAGATTTAAATAGTATATATCTAGTTAGATTAATAGTTAATATCTAGTTTATATCTTAAAAATATTAATAAACCGTTTATTAATCATTAATTAACGGTGAATATTTTATATAAAGAGGCTAGTAAGTATTCTAAGTCCATTATAAAGTAAGCTTACTAACTTTAAACTAACTACGAGGAATCGCTAAGACCGCCAAGCTACTAATTCTTAGTAATTCGATTCTAAAAGTTAGAATCAAGTATTATACTTATACTATTAATAGTAACACGCTAAAAGGCTTAGCGATTCAATTCTAAAAGGTAGAATTGAAACCTAACTTAATAGTTAGTCTAACTTACTTATAAGTTAGAGCTTCTATTAATTATAAAGATCTAGCTAGTAGTATCTATTATCTAATTAAATTCTAAGATAGTAGGTATAAATCCTTGTAAAAGAATATTCAACTAGTAGTTACCTCCTATTATAATTAAAGATAGTACAAAGTTTAAGGATAAGTATGAAATAAAAAGACTAGTGGATAAGTATATTATCAAAGTAAAATGTAATACCTTATTAAGTAAATAGAATACAATGATTAGGATAATACTTAGTATAACCTTATAAATCTAAGTGAATTAAGTACCTTAATAAAGGCTTATAAGGATATTATAAAGTTATTAGAATTAAAGACCTTAATAGTAATAGTATCTATTATATACTTTATTAGTACTATTATTCCATTTTACCTTCTATATTAATTTTACTTTAAGTATAATATATCTATATAGCTTTACTATCTATTATTCTAATAAAAGTACGTTTTATCTTTCAATTACTTTACTTATACGTTATTATTATAAATATTAACGATATTAATAGCTATATATAATTACTATCATAAAGCTCTTATAATATATTAGTTATATCTATAGTCCTTATATATCTTCATATTACTATCTACCTCTTATTATATTATTATATAATAGTAAAGAGTAGTAAATTAAAATAGCTAAAGGTCCTTAAGAATTATAAAACCCCTACTATTAATAAATAGCTTCTACTTATATAAGAAATATTTAAAAAGATTCTTAAGTACCTTAAGAATAGTAATAATAATATAAAATATAAGAATATTCTATATATAACTATTATAATTTTACTTTAAATTATGTTTATAATAATTAATAGAGTAGTTAATTAACTAGATAATAGGGATATTCTTACTACTTTATAATACCTTAAATAGCCTATTAAGTATATTAAAGGTAATATAATAGTTATTAAATATATTATAAATATAATACTACTTACTTATATTAAGCTTATAATTATATAGAGGAAAGGCCTTTTAATTACCTCTTTATTATAAATTTAACTTATAATATCTTATTATTCTTTATAGCTAGCTCCTCCCTTAGGTATAAAAGATAAAAAGGAATATCAAGTTATTATTAAATTTAAGGATTGAATTATAGTTATATATTATTATAATAGTATACCTAAATAATTATAAATATATATTAAGATTTATCTTAATACCTTCTTAATCCTAAAGGTAGTAGGTATAAAAGTAGTTATAATAGTTAACTTAAGTTAAGGGATATCTATCTCCTTATAAAGAGTTAGAAGGTAGTAAAAACCCTAAAAAATATTAAGGAAAATAGAGATTAAGTAATATATTTAAAAAAAGAAGCTTTTATCTTAACTCTTATATTAAGAATAATAATTTATAATATTCCTATTAGGGTTTATTAATTTTTAAGGGACTTAATAATACTTATTTAGATTATTATTAAGGTATATAGCTATTAAATCTTAGGAATTAAGAATAAGTATATTAATTAATTAATTAAGAGTAAAGTTAAGAATCTATTAATTATATCTTTAATATATATTATTAAATTTATAGAGGCTTATTATATAAATATTACTTAAAAGGATAGCTTAAGCTAGATAAGCTCTGTTAAAGGGAATAAGTATTATAATTATATTAAATATATTTAAGTTAATAAGATTATTAAGTATTTTTAATATTAAAAATTTTATTTTAATTATATCTTGATACTCTTACCTTATATTAACTTATATATATTATATAAAGTATTATAATATCTATAATTATAAGGAATACTAGAAAATACCTGTGAAAATCCAGATTTTTACGTATTTCACCCCTACTACCTGGCGATCGTAAGACTTAGCGTAGTTAGTATATGGATTTAGGTATACAAACTCATGGAATCAGTTATATCTTTAGTACTAATAAGCTGATTGACGTAATTTTAGAGTATATATACTCCGTAGGCCTATACGTATCATTTGCACCATTTATATATATATTATAATAAGTGGACGTTAATTAGTTAGTATGTAGAGGTATAGATACAGCAGGTAAATCAGTGCTAAGACACATGGATTTAGTAGGTAAAGCTATAGAATCAGTTATATCTTTATTACTAACAGGCTGATATACATGATTTTTAGGGCGATTTACTCTGTAAGCCTATACGCATCATTTCTACCATTTAGATATGTATTATAATATGTAGACGTTAATTGGTTGATAATGTAGTATAGTTAGGTATACTAGCAACGTCTTAGTAACGTCTTGGCGCAGTCAGATACATGAATTTACAACCTAACTACGGACAGTCCCCCCCTAAAGTCCCCCTAGCTATAATTGCGGGGCGCGCATTTATATAGCGTATATATACATTTACCTATATAACTATTATATACTACTACTAATAACGGCTATCTTAATAGTAATATTATATATATATACTACTACTTAATATATACTCTTATAATTAATATTATTATATGTTATTAGGTAGGAGAAGTTATTATTATATATACCAAAATAATAATATTTAACCCTATTAGCCTTATAGCTTAGTAGGGTCTATAGAGAAGTATGTAAGGTTAAGGTAATATATTCTTAAGTATATATAATAGTAAGGTCGTATAATGATAATACTATAAAACTATATATCCTAAATATAGTTAGTAGTTCTATAAACTTAAATAAAAGCCCTTATAAAGTATTAATATAGAATATATACTATTTATTAAGGCCTAAGGATTAGAATTTTTATACCTAAATTATAGCTACCTACTAATTTCTAACTACTTAATAATAATTTAACAGCCTAGAATAACTTTAAATAATTATTTATTATACCTTTTAAGAATAAAACTTATTATTTATAAGAGTTTAATATTAGTCTAACTTGTTACTAAGACTAATAGTTACTTAATAGTAGTATTAGCTTATAGTAAATTCTCCTACCTCTATTCTTCTTTATTACCTTTAGATATATAGTTACTATATAATTATATACTAAAGACGTTATTATAAAGAAAGCCTATATATTTATTACTTTCCCTATCTCTTATAAGCGTACTCCTACCGATTATAAGGTATTTAATAGTAAAGAAGATTACTACTTATAACTTTAAGACTAGGCCTATACTTAGGGATTTACTATTATAATTACTTATAGTCAATATAAAGAATATTAGTAATACATCTTTTAATATACTTATTATAGTAAGAAGACTTATAATACGCGAAAGAATACTTAAGTTATTATAAAGAGGATAGTAGATACTTACTAGTAACTAAATACTATAAGTAATTAAAATAATTATAATTATAAAATTAAACTTTAATATTATATAAGATATAGATAGTAGAGAATTACTATCCTTTATACTTAATAATCTATTTATACTTAAGGAGTACTTCGCTTATAATCCTAATTATACTATTATAAAGTTAATAGTCTAAGACCTTAAAGTAATATTATTACCCTTTAATAAGGCTAGAAGGATAATATAATTAAAAGGTCTTAATCTCTCTTAATATAAATATTATAATTTAATTACCTTAGGATTAAGGTAAATACCTTACTAGGAGCTCTAATATATACTCTATAATCTAAAAGATAGGGGGTTTTCTATCTATATAAAAGAGAAGTATCTTATTAAATAAAATATCTATTAATTATAATAAATTAAGTTCTTCTTCTTTACTAACTCCTACTAAATTACTATTACAAGATAATTTACTAGTTATTTCGTAGTAATTATCAACGCGATATTTAATATAAATATAAATAGCTTACTACCATTAATCCTTATATATATATATAAATACTCTAATATTAATTCTAGTTACCTATTACTTTATCAAGTTAGAGTTAGCAGAGGTATTTATATTTATAAACGCGTATATAAGGAAGTTATTTTTCTATAGTAATTACTACAGACTAGGTATTTTCTAGGCGATTTCGCTACTACTCTAATAGTAGTAATAATAAAGAAAAACACAAATATCCTAATACTATTAGGAGACCATATTAATAGTTATATAGAATAAGGTATATAGGTTATTATAAAACTTACCTTATAAATAGAGGATTTATAAGTAGATAATCTTAATTCTAAATACTTTCTTTAGCGTTATAACTAGTATACTACTAAAGCTATTAAGAAGAGACTAACCTATAAAGGTTATCCTATAAAGTAGAAGGAATTACTTATAACTATAATATAGGTATATATCTAGTCCCCTATAATAAAAGTATTAAAGCGTAATTAAGGTATTTTATTAAATAATCTCTACTAAAAGGAATAAAACTACCTTATAAATTATTATTAAAGATGAGATAATTTATTTATATATATACTAAATAATAGCTAAACCTTAATTACTTTAGTACTTAGTAAGGGGAGTCTATATATCCTATTATTAAGGAGGCTATTTATTAATATACTCTAATAAGGATAAGTATTAAGAAAATTACTATAAAGGCTATATTGATAATTAAGATATTCTATTATAAGTTAATATATTAGAAATATAACTTACCTTACTTAATTAATATTAATTAGTCTTTATTTAAAGGCCTTTTATTATATATTACCTACTAAGCCTTAGAATTAATATACGCTAAATTAATTACAGCTAAGAAATAGGTATAAGAGGTTATAAAAAAGGGTTCCCTAGCGCTCTTAAGAGACTATTACAAAATAGATTATAATCTTCTATATTAATATAGTTTACCTTATAAATATTAGTTATTTAGCTATATATTTAATAGAGAGTAAATACCTCTATCTCTTATTTATCTAAGATAGCTTTTCTAAACCCCTAAGATTATTATTAGTTAGAAAATAAGCTTTAATACTAGCGTTACTATAGTATAATACTATACTATAACTAGGAATACTAATAACGGGGGCTCCTTAAGTAATAGTAATATTAGTGATAATAATATCTAGTATATAACCCTAGCCCTTATAACGCTAGCAATACCTTACTTTATAAGGTAAGGTCTAGATATTATATAGGCTTCTTACTTTAAGGTATATAAATTTTATAAGATCTTATAAGTATATCAAGTAAAAGAATACGCGCGTAAGTATAAAAATAGCTTAAAAAGTTTAATAAAAAGTATAACCTGTTAATAACCTTATTAATATCTTTTATTATAATAAAAAAGGATAAGAGCTACCTTAAATTCTAGAAGAATAGGAGTACCTAATAATATATATATATAAGACGTAAAGTACTTAAGGTAGAAGTAGTAGAAGAATATTATTTATATATAACTTAATAAGAAGAGGCTAAGTAAACTAAGTAATAAGAGGAAATTATAAATATTAAGTAGGATAAAATCTATATTAATAGAAGTAAAGGTAAAGAGATAAAACCTCTCTCTAACTTCTTATAATAAAATTTTAATAATAGTAATAGAGTAAGGCTCTTTACTTCTCTTACTTAAAATTACCTAGAACTCTTTCAGTCTAATAATAAATAGTAAATCCCTAGGGGTAATAATAATAATAAGATTTAATATTTAGGTACTTAGCCTCTACCTAGCTCTAGCCTAATAACTCCTAAAGACTCTCTTTAATCTATGTTACGATATAACAGCTTTGCCAAGGCATTTGCCTTAGTAATACCACTTAGTAGCTTTCTGCCTTATAGATAGCTAATTATCCTTTAACTATTTAATGAACTAAACTATATCGTTAATAAATAGTAGTAACACCGTTTATTATTAATAGGTACTATATCCTGCCTATTAGTACTAAGATCCGGTGAACTAGGCTTATTAACTATAGTTTTCGTTGCTAACTAGTCGCTTTTATACGGCATTAATCCCCCGCTAATAGTCTATTATACTTCCGCTTCCACCTCGTTATAATAATAGTACGTCGCCTACGTTAAATAAGGTCCTTTATATAACCTCTTTACGAAGTCTATTTTATTAATATTATCTTTATTGTCTTAGGTTATTATCTTAACTAACTTCTTAATGAATTACTATTACTACTACTAAGAAATTACTAGAGAGGTAAGTATATCTAGAGATACTAAGACTATATTACTACTTTTTTATTAAAGACTTTATCTCTTAAGTAAATCTCTCTTTCCTACTATTAAATAGTTATAAATATCTTATTAAAGTACTTCTCTTATTATCTATTTATTAATAATACCCTAATTATAAGTCTTCTTCCTTATAAATAGTTTACTATTATCTTAGTAGCCCTTATTACTTAGGATATTATTATCTTAGCCTTTTAACTATCTAATTTTATTATTATAAGGTATATATACGCTAACTTAATTAATAAGATTAATTATTATCTTATCTACCTTATTATATAAAGGAATCTTAGACCTCCTAGACTAGCTAATATCCTTCCCTAAAATTAAGATTAAAGTTATTATTTTTAATCTACCTTCATTAAGTCTATTAAATTAGTTAGTCTAATAAGCTTAGAGCTACTATATCCCTTAGATTAAGTAATAGACTAATTATTATTTTAATTACTTATTTTAAGTATTCCTCCTAGATTTAAAATTTATATTAACTTTTATAAGTACCTTTAATAACTTAGGAAGATAAATCTTATTCTAATTTATTAATTAGAATTCCGCTATTATAGTTAGAGTTAATAATAATATTAAAATCTTTAGTTAATAGCTATATTATAATTTAAATATCCTTTATAAAGGAGATTATTTATAATAATCCTATTAACCCTTATAATAAAGATATAATAATAGAGGTAGATATTAAGGTAATTATCTAGCGTATAATTATTAATTATATTAGGAATAATCCGCCTTAACCTAGTACTATTAATACTCCTAGCGCTAATAGGGCCCCTAGCCTATAAGGACCTCTAGGTAATAATAGTATTAATAATAGTAATAGAAATACCTCTACCTTACTAAAGGTAGAGGATATAGGATACTTCTAACTTAATATTAAAGGCAAAGGAGATATTATTCATTAGGGATAGTACTCCTTTTATAAGGATATATATAAATTTATTAATAGATTATAAGACCTTACTACCTTTAAGGAAGATAATAAGGTCCTTAATATCTTACTTATACACTTATATAACAAGGTATATAAATAGTACTCTATAAAATTAACCTCTTTAGAAAAGGATCTCCTTAGATCTATCCTATTAAAATTATAAATAGATACCCTAATTAAGCGTTTTAAGGAATAAACTATAATTATTATAGAAAAGATATAGATTAAAAGGTATACTTTTAATGATATTAAGGCTAATAAATTATCCTAAGCGTATATCTAAAGTATTATATATTATATAAGAGTAGCCTAATTCTAAGGTATATTTAATTAACTCTTTATTACCTAGAATAATCTTACCTTAAACTTTTAATAAGATATATTAAAACTAATTAAGTTAATAACTCTTAATTAGTTTCTTAATATAGTTAATATTAATTTTAATATATAATTTAAGTTAACTTATTATAATTAATCTTAGTAATTTAATAAGAAGTTAATATATAAGCCTAGTTAATATTAAAATACTTATTAAGGTAGCTCTTCTTAGCTACTATTTCCTTATAATTAATTATATAAACTATAGTAGTAATATACTCTATAGGTATATAGTAATTATAGGTATAATAATATTAATTAGTTTACCTATTAACTTAATTAGGCCTATTAATAGGCGCCTTAATAAAATCTATCCTTATTAGTACCTTATTAGTAGTTATAGCTTATTATAGGAAATATAAATATATCTATTTTAATATTAAACTAATAAAATCTATATTCTTATATAATAAATAGTAGTAGAGGATATAAAAGACTTATAAACTATTAAAGTACTAGTTTTTAATAATACTACCCCTAGGATTTAACCTACTAGGCTACTAAGGAAGAAGGACTATAATAAGAGGATATTACTAAGTCCTCTTAATTACTAGAAGATACTAACGCTAATAATAGTATTAAAAGTCCTAAAGTATAAATTAATAATTAAAGTAACTATTATATTAATAAGGACCTTAATTACTACTAGCTATATTAAAATAATAATATTAAATAGTACTTTAGGGCTACCTCTATATTAGCTCTTAAATATTATTATCAATACTATTATAAGAGCTTTACCTCTAAAAACTAATTTTATAAATACCTTAATAATTCTAATAAGAGATATTTATTATTAAAATTATTATACTAGGGTAATAAAGTAAAAGACTTTACCTTATTAAATACTTAATTAGAGGAGTTTACCTTATTAGATACTTAATTAACCTTTCTAACTACTACTACTATACCTTATAAGGTAAGGATTATTAAGTTATCCTTAAACTTTATAAAGGAGATTAGAACTAGTTATACCTTCTAAGGATATTACTATATAATAGTTAAGGCTATACTATTACTAAAAGGTAAGATAGATATTATATACCTTAATAGTTAAGGCTATACTATTACTAAAAGGTAAGATAGATATTATATACCTTAATACTAGATATAATATTAGCTTAGGTAATAGAGCTTATCCAAAGGTATTTATTCTAGATATATAAATTTTGATTATAATAGGCCTAATAACTATCTAAGGTATTAAATTTACTAAGTATAAGATATTTAAATATATTATTATACCTCTATATCTTCCTAATAAATACTAGGGTAAAGATATTATAGTTATAACTTCTCCCTAAGAAGTCTATATTATTATTAATTTAAAGGTAAATATATTTATTAATATAGATATTATAGTCTTTAAATAAATTAATATCTTAGCCTTCTAATTAAGGGCCTTAATTAATAGCTATAATATATAGATCTTATTAAAAATAAAGGTATAAGGTAGTAAGCCTATTATATAATTAATATATATTAAGTAAATTATTATTACACCTCTAAAATCTTAAATACAAATTTTAATTTATTATATTTTACTACTAGACTATAACTTTTTCTTTAAGCATAATTAATTGTAGGAACTCTCTCTTTATACTTACTTTATTAATACTTTACTTAGGTTCTATTATATCTATAAAGAATAATAGTAATTAGGTAGTTATTATACTTAAAAATAATTAACTAAGTATTATCTAGGAATCTAAGTTTAATAGATATTATTATATAATATTTAAGTCTAATATTAAAGATATTATTAAATTAGCTACCTATTATCTAAAAAGTAAGTATTATATTAGCTAGCTTTATAAAGTTTTTAATAAAGTAGTTATAATATTTATATTTATAATACTAGCTATTACTTTATTAATACTATCCTTATTAGTACCCTCTACCTTATTAATAGTACTTATACCTTATACGCTAGAAATCTTAGTAGCCCTAACTATAACTAACTTTATTATACCTAATAGTACTATAGTTTTTAATAGATACTAGCTAATATAAGATATAATTAACAAATTTCTTAAGATCTAGGAGGAAAGAGGATTTATAGATATTCCTTAATATAAATAGATAAAAATATTATTAAAATCTAATTAAGAATAGTAGATCTTAAAGATAGTAAGAGTATATTTACTTAATATTAAGTTAAAGAAGGTCCTTAATAAGACCTTTAATAAGTTATATAAATAAGATAAACTTAATTAGATAATTAAGTTAATACTATTTAATTTCCTAGTTTTTATTATTTAGAAGATTATATTAGACGGGAAATATAAAGGGCGTATAATAGTTAATATTTATAAATTAAATATAATTAATTAACCTAATATTTATACCTTACTATTATAATTAGAGCTAGTTACTAGTATTAAAAACTATTATTATATTAATATAATTAATATTACTAGTTTCTTTTATTATTAATATAATTAATATTACTAGTTTCTTTTATTATTAATATATATATTTTAAGGACTATTATAAGCTAACTATTATTAGTTACTACGGCTAAGAGTTATTTAATATTACTATTATAGGTTATAAAAACTCCTTAGCCTATATTTAATAGTAAATTAATTATCTCCTTTATACTTACTAAAAATTTATTAAGGTATATATTAATAATATTATTATATACTTTAAGACGCTAGAGGAATATACCTAATACCTCTAGTAAGTCTTTAGGCTACTTTAGAAGTATAATATATTAATAAATCCTATAAAGGCTTTTTTAGGGTTTCTATTAATTTAATTACTTAGATAAAAGGTTAACTCCCTTAATTTATATATAATAAAAGATAAGCTCTTTATTATATTAAAGCTCTTATTTCCTAAGTTATTATTTTAGCTTAAGATATACCTAGGTATAATAAGATAGTTATATAATTATATTATATATTATATAGCTATTTTAAAACCTCTTTAAGAATATAAGATACTTATATTAATACTATTATTAAAGGTAGGTAATAAATATAAGAACTTTATAAAATAATAATAATTAGCTAATCTATTTAAACTTAAATTAGTATTATTTACGGAATTATAAAAGGTACTATTATTACCTACCTTTTTATCTTACTTTAATAATAAAATTATCTTATATGTAAATCTTAATATAAGTAAAGTCTTTAGTTTTAAAGTAATAATCTATTATATTAATAGGACTATTAAAGATAGTAAATATCCTAGTTATTCTTAAGTCTATCTTATCCTATTCCTTAGCTATCTATTAAAAGATGTTAAGATATATTATTAACCTATTAAATTGGAACTTACTAGTATTATTTAGGTACTTAGTAAAGTCTACTATATAATTAAATCTATCTTATAGACTATTATATATATAGACTATAAGGCGGTGTTAGGTATTGTTAAATAAATATTGATAATAACCTCCTTTATAATTAAGTTAAATCTTTACTTTATCTATATATTAGAGTATATCTAGTATTTTAATAATATTAAATTCTATTATAAGCCTAGTAAGTAGTACATTATTCCTAATACCTTATTACGTCTTTATAACTCCGTTATTATAAGAGTAATAAAGGATGTTAAGGGAGAACTAGATACCTTATAAGATTATACTTATATTACTATTAATCTTATTAAGATTAATATTAATTTAAAGTAGTAGCTTATTAATAGCTATAAGGTTAATACCTTATAATATAAGATTAATAAGGTCCTTAATAATAATAAGTCTTTTACTATTAAGGATATAGTAAAACTTCTATTTTACTAGGAACTTATTTAATAACCTTATATAGAGGATTAATTATAGTTAGCCTAACTATCTTTATATCCTTACTACCTATATTAAATTATTTCTTAAGATTACCTATTTAGAATATACTAGATTTACTAAATATCATAAGATATTATTAAGGTAATAGTATATTAAAGGTCTTATAAGGTATTTATAAAACTTTCTAAGATACTATCCCTAATATTAATTATATTAGATATTATAATATCTACCTAACAGCTTATTATAATTAATCCTATTACCTTTAGTACCTTTTTATGCCTTAATTATTAATTTTATCCTTATCTTACCTACTTTAACTAAAGGATATAATATTATTATATTAGTAACTAATAAATTCTCTTAGAAAATTATACTTATTCCTAGTAAAAATATATTTAAGGTTATAAATTAGGCTAATTAATTACTACGCTAGCTTTATAAGATTAATTAAGGCCTATTAAAGTAGATAATATCTAATAGAGACTAAAAGGTCTTAAATAAATTATAAACTACCTTATTTACTAAGCTTAAAGTTAAGCTACTATATTCTGTAGTATATTATCCCTAGACTAATAGATTTAGTTAGTATACTAATTAGATTATAGAAATTATATTATACTTCTAGATAAACATACTAGATAATATTTCCGCCTAGCCGCTTATAATCCTAGTAATTTAGGTAAGTTATAATAATTTACTATCTATCCTAAGTAATTAGATACCTAATAAGGTTACCTATAACTTTTCTCTTAATTAGCTACTAGATCTTAGTATATATAAAAGGTAGACTATACTTAAGGATATAACCTACTTATAAGTATTAGATATAATTACCTTTACTTAGATAAACTCTAAATTCTATTATAATTAATATTATTAACCCTAATTCTTTTATATTAGGAATAATATCTATTTATACCTTTATTATAACTATTCTATCCTATTAATAGCCTTATTAAGTAGGAAGTATGTATAATAATTTATTAACCCTTTTAAAGTTATTAAATAAATTAGATATCTTACCTACTACCTTATTATACTTAATTACTAGAAGATTTACGACGTCTTTATTATTACTTAATTAGAACCTTATCCTAATCCCACTAATAATCCTTTTAATTAACTATAACTAGAAGAACTACCATTTATCTTTATTAAGGGTAATACTAATAATTTCTAGTTATATAAACTTAATAGACTAATTAATAAGTACCTTATTAAAAAAGGATATAGTATAATTATAAAGTATCTTATTAAGTAGAAAGGTTATAGTGTAGAATATAATTAATAGATAAATATTAAGTAGTTAGAGAATATAATAGATTTAATTATTACTTATAAGGTAAATAGGTAGTAGTAAAGTCTTATTATATACTTACTATTACTATTAACGAGGACGTCGACGTCTTATTTTATTACTAGTATATTATTACAATATAACAGCTTTACCAAGGCATTTGCCTTAGTAATACCACTTAGTAGCTTTCTACCTTATAGATAGCTAATCAGCCTTTAACTATTTAATAAACTGAACTATATCGTTAATAACCTATTAGCCTATTAATATTAGAATTATATCTTAATAATTTTTCTTATATTAATAACTTCCCCTCCTTACTAATCTCTCCCCCGCTATAACTTCCTTATATATAAATAGACTAATATAGGTAGTAGTAATAGCTTATTAAGTATCCTTCCTAGCTTAATCTAGCCCCTACGGCATAATTAATAAGGTCTAAGAAGGGGGTAGAGCTAAAGAAGATAAAGAAATTAGAGTTATAATAGTATAAGGATAAGGCGGATATATAATAGAAGTTAGTAGCTAAGGAATATTATATAACTAATTAGAAGGCTATAAAGGATAGGAAGTAGGTAAGATTAATAAAGCCGAGAAAGGAGGATATAAGCTAATTAGCTAATAAGCTAGAATAATTAAGCTTATTTTTATAGGTAGGTAGTAAGGCGTACTTATACCCTAGAGCATAGGCGCAAATGCGCGTAATAGATCCAGTCGCGTACCTACTTATCTACCCTGTCAGCGGTAGCGATAGTAAGGTAAATGGTATGTATAGCCTTATATATATATATAGGTAGGTAGGTAGTATATTAGTTCGTTAGTAGTATCCTGTAGTTATAGCTAAGAGGACTTTAGGGGGTAATTTAGTCGTTATTTATTTTATTTAGGTATATAATATCTGGGACGAAGGTATTCCACTAGGAAAATCTATAAGGAAT
>JAABUL010002621.1_pt1 | contig 29273 bp, 28 predicted proteins | sample 5559151 | NCBI WGS metagenome assembly JAABUL01 (sample SAMN10711876, study PRJNA513368) | rock metagenome | isolation source: Antarctica rocks | place: Antarctica: Victoria Land, Pudding Butte sud
GATCAGGCGGATGGCGATGGGAAAGAGGAGAGATGGGGTGAGCATGGGAGAACCTCCATGCTCTCAGTGTGCACCTCTGTCAAACCTCCCAAGCCGCCTCCCCATAACCTGCGGGAGAACCGAATTTAGGCCGCCGTATACATCGTGATCCGAACCGGACAACTTTCGCGATTTCCAACAGACCAAAGCAGAACTTCGGTGCCAGACCTCAACACGCGTCGAGGTCTGGCACACTTCATTCACCGTGCCTACGCCTTGTCCGATCTAGGGGGTGCATGTCCCCTCAGCAGGCGAATGAAGGCCAGCGAGGCGGCAAGCAGGACCCGCCCGGCTCGCCATAACCCGTTCTTCGACGTTAACGTGTGGAAACAGTGATCTCCTTACCATTGGTCAGCAGTACCCGCAAGGTGAAGCGCGCTGTCCCGCTCCAGCGAAACGTACTGTGGTACCTTGCTGCGGCATGCACCGCGATGGTGCGGGGATTTAGGCGGCTTCGATCTGCATATAGATCGAAGCCGAGCACGCCGTCCGAGTGAGGCAGTCGCCAGTCGAACCGGACAGCCGCAGCCTTCTGCTGTGCGGTGAAGCGCGAGACCCACGCTGGGGTGAGATTTGACGGCTTGTACGTCTCCGCCGAGTTAAGGTAGGTACTAAGGTTGTTGTCGCCACCCATGGCGTAGAGACAAATGGCACTGGAGTCATCATGGCATGGACCGCTCGTCGCTCCCAACTGATCACGAGGCGACTGCAATGAAGGCACCGCAGTCCACGCATTGTCACTCGGGGTATACATCTCTACCGAGTCCAGGCGTTTGCTGCCGTCGTACCCACCCGCAGCATAGAGACAGGTCGTGCTCGAGTTGTTCGCGCAGGGACCGTTCGCTGCTCCCAACTTGTCGCGGGCTATATGCAGTGGAACCACATATGTCCACGCGTTATTGCTTGGAGTATACATCTCCACCGAGGAGGTCACGGTGAAGCTGCCTGCCCCGCCAATGGCGTACAGACACGTGGCGTTGGTCGCCTGACAAGGACCACTCGTTGTCCCGAATACATAGCGACCAGTCTGCAGTGAAGCCACGGCACTCCAGGAGTTGCTGCCGGGCGAATACATTTCCACTGAGTTCAGAGGGGTACCAGCTAAACTGGTAATTCCACCGATGGCGTAGAGGCAGGTCGCGTCGATTTTGCCTTGACACGGCCCCCTGGTTGCGCCCAGGTCAAAGCGGGGCGTCTGCAAGGCGGCTACCGAGGTCCAGGTATTGGTGATTGGAGAATACATGTCCACCCCACTGAGAGTGTGAAAGTACCGATTGCCGTTCACGCCACCGATCGCGTAAATGCAGGTGGCGCTGATATCGCCCTCACACGGCCCGCTCGTGGCTCCCAACCCGCTACGGCCACTCGGCAACGCGGCCACAGCACTCCAGGAATTGCGGCTAGGCGTGTACATCTCGACCGAGTCTAGGTTCCCGTTGGGACCAGACCCGCCGATGGCGTAGAGGCAGGTGACATCAGTGTTGCCCTGGCACGGACCGCTCGTTGACTCGAATAAAACGCGACCAGTCTGCAAGGAGGCAACTGGGGTCCAGCTGGTTGACGCGGCGCTGGCCAGCGCCGGGACTTTCAGTGCGATCAGCACGACCATCGCGGTGACTATCAATCGAAGCTGACCAACCCCTGCACCATGGTCGCTCACTGTTAGCACTCCCCTGCTCGAGACATCCTGAATTTCCTGCCGACACGTGGTTCGGCCCTGCAGGGTACGCCATGGTGACATCATATCTCCCTCCCCTTCATTCGAAGCAACGGTCTGGTTTCCTCCAGACGTCTGAGCCGAACTCACCTGAAGCATAAGCGATACGAAGACTCGGCCGAATCCCCCAGCACTGGCACGCCGGAAGAGCATCGGCACGACGGTGTGGCCACATGCTCGTTGCGATTGAGGCAGTTCCGCATGCTTCTCGGACTCGATTGCTATAGTGTGTGCATGAGACGAGTGCCCTTCACCGGGGGCGAGAAGGAGCGTCTGCAAGGGAAGAAATGAAGATCAAAGTCGTGATTCACAGAGTCGCAGAGACTGAAGGCGGCGGCTACTGGGCCGAAGTGCCAGCGATCCCAGGGTGCATGACACAAGGAGAGACGTACGGCGAGCTCATGCAAAACATCCATGAGGCCATCGAGGGCTGGCTCTCGATTGAGGCGGAGCCGCAGACCGGAGACGCCTGCGCGGAGGTGGTCGAGATCGCGGTGTGAAGGCAGTATCAGGCCGCGAGTTTTGTCGGATCCTCGAGCGACACGGTTGGACACTTCTACGCGTCCATGGGAGTCACCACTACTATGGCCGGCAAGCCGTCGACGTGAAGCTGTCTGTGCCCGTTCACGGCAACCGATCGCCGAAGCCAGGTCTGCTGCGGACCCTGCTTACGGCAGCAGGTCTCTCGGAAAGCGACCTCTGATCGAAGTCACACAGACGATATCCGGATCACGTCCTGCTGGAGATAGACTCGCCGCAGTGCGATGTGCTTCGCTACATTCGCCGTCGGCTGTGCGTAGCCTGAATGCGGGCAGTTCCGCATGCTCGTCGTCGGACTCGACTGCTATAGTGTGCGCATGAGACGAGTGCCATTCACCGGCGGCGAGAAGGAGAGTCTGCAGGCCAGTCTCGACCGGCACCGCGATGTCGTGTTGTGGAAGCTGGAGGGCCTAGACGACGCACAACTGCGACGGCCGATGACTCCGACGGGGACGAACTTGCTGGGCTTGGTCAAGCATCTGGCGTGGGTGGAGTACGGCTGGTTCTGCGAAACCTTCGGACGCCCGACCGAGGATTTGCCGTTCGATCCCGACGACCCGGACGCCGACATGCGGGCAGAGCCGGACGAGACCAGCGCGGTTATCGTTGCGCTGTATCGCCGTGCCCGCGCTGCGGCCGATAGCGCGATCCAGGAAGCGGCACTCGAGGACCTGGGCACCGCCTGGTTTGGCAACAAGGTGTCGATGCGCTGGGTGCTGATTCACATGATCGAGGAGACCGCGCGGCATGCCGGCCACGTGGACATCCTGCGCGAACTCATCGACGGGCAAACCGGCGATCACCTTCGCGAGGAGACCTGAAGCATCGAGCAGACGTGGCCTGAACATGGCGCCTTCGTTATTGCTCATCACCGGGCAGGTACATCTCTTTGCCATATGAACCAGAAATGTATCATGCTGGTTGATGGAGCGTAATTCAGCATGCGCCGACCATGGCCGGGAAGCTCGAACGAGGGCGTGGACCGTACGGCACAAGCGCCCGTTGGCGAGTTTAATTCCTTAGCTCCGTTGGGAGGAGAGCATACTGTGGAAACCTATCGACGACTAGGAAAAGCCTTCTGGATCGAAAGCGCCATGGCGCTGGCGAGTGCGACGTTGCTCGCGGTCACGCTCATCACCAGAACCTGGGTCGAGGAAATCTTCAAGGTCGACCCGGATCAGGGCAGTGGATCGCTGGAGTGGATCATCATCGGCGTAGCGTTGATGCTGACTGTCGCCTCCGTTATGCTGGCTCGCGGCGAATGGCGCAGCCGCCGCGCAGCGGTTGCTTCATAACCACTCAAAAAAGATACTGGGGTCGGGGTAGCCAGACAACGCACGAATGGCTCTTACACTGCACCATGATCCCGACGCGGATGCTCTGTATATTCGGCTCAGCGAACTGCCGTACGCCCATGGCGAGGACATCGACCACGAACGTCGAATCGACTACGCAGCCAAGGCGAACCCCTTGGCATCGAGATTCTAGGGGTAAGTGCGGGCATCGACACGCACGGGCTACCCCACGAAACTGCGATCAGCCGCCTGGCAAAAGAGCATGCCTTGAAGGTGTTCGCCTGACCTACTTGCAAGAAATTCAGGTTCTTTGATCTAGACGATCTGCCCGATGATCTCGCGTCTACCTCTCGTATAGTCCTGGAGCGGTATCGCACAGAATCGACCCCTCTCCCCACTCGTCCGCTCTAAACGGACCCACTGTCCTTCCGGCCCACGAGCTGCCGGCACTTGCATGTACCTCGGCACCTATAGTAAACATATGTATGTTTCAAGCCAGATGTATGTGGCTACCGTGAGTCGAAAGGATATGCCGTGACCACCTACCCAGCGACCTTCGAGCAGCCAACCACTGATTACCTCACCGGGCTGGTTTCTTCCTCCTACTTCCGTCATCTCCTGCGCGACGAGCTGGTGCCTCAGGCCCAGACCAGCGGCGACCCACTGGCAATCGGGCTGTTCGACATCGACGACTTCTTGCAGGTGAACACCGTCCACGGGCCTCGCCGCGGCGATGAGGCCCTGGTGTTGATCGCGGCGGTGGTACGCGACAACCTACCGGAGCAGGCCGTACTGGCTCGCTACGGGGGTGACGAATTTGCCATGGCCTTGCCGGACACCCGACTGGACGATGCCTTCACGCTGGCCGAAGAGTTTCGCCGCCGAGCAGCGGATCGGCTGGGCGAGGAGTTCGCGGACCTGCAGCCCACCTGCTCGATCGGTCTGGCGGCCTTTCCGGGCAATGGGAGCAACGATGTGGAGCTGCTGCGCGCCGCCGACCAGGCGCTGTACGTGGCGAAGTCGACCGGTCGCAACAAGGTGTCCCTCCCACTGGCCGACAGCCGGATGATTACCAAGACCAGTCATTACACCGCGACCCAGCTGGAGCGGCTGTCAAATCTGGCCAGGGCGGTCAAGCGAAACGAAGCGAGTATCCTGCGCGAGGCGCTGGACGATGTGCTGAAGAAGCACAACGACCAGCTCGACGCCGCCCGCCGGGGACACGCCGCCAGAGAGGGGATTCAATCGTGACTGAGTCCACCCTCTCGCCGCTGGTAGCCGGCCTCGATCTGGAGGTCATGATGCGTGAGGCGCTGGGAGAAGCGGAGGCGGCGGGCCGAGCCGGGGAGCACCCCATCGGCTCGGTGTTGGTGATCGACGGTCAGATCGTCTCCCGCGGGCGTGCGCGCCACCGGCAGTGGCGCAGCCAGCTCTGCCATGCCGAGATGGAAGCATTGCAGAGCGGCGGCGAGACGCTGTGGACACGCTACCAATATGCTGTGCTCTTCACCACGTTAGAGCCATGCCCCATGTGCCTGGGCGCCGCCGTGATGGCCGACGTGCCGCACATCGTCTTTGCCGCCCACGACGCGGTCGCCGGCATGGGCGCCGCGGTGGAAAGCATCCCGTATCTTCGCCGGCACATCGACACCTATCTCGGCGGCGTGTTGGAAGCGGAGTCACACGAGGTAGTCGGGCGCTATGATGCGGGGAGCCTGGCCTATATCAGGGGGGGGTAACGGACCGGTCAATAGGCTCTAGATTGTCCTCTTCTCTACCCGGTCGCGCCTTTGATCACCGCGCCGATCACGCCGCCGGCTCCCGCGGCCTTCACCTCTCCGGCGGCCATGTAGTGTGACAGCGCGTGGGCCAGGTTCGCCAGCGGCATGGATTGGAGCCAGATTCGGCCGGGGCCGGTAAGCGCGGCCAGGAAGATGCCGTCGCCACCGAAGATCATGTTCTTCACGCCTTTGATACGAGTGATCTCAAAGTTCACGTTGCTCTCGAACATGCCGACATGGCCGGGATGGACCCGCAGCGTCTCGCCCGGCTTCAGATCGTAGGTGATGACCTCGCCGGAGAGTTCGATCCAGGCGGTGCAAGAGCCGGTCAGTTTCTGCAGGCGAAACCCCTCACCGCCGAACACGCCCGCCCCCAGCGACTGCTGAAAGCCAATGCCCAGCTGCACGCCCGGCGTGGCGCACAGGAAGCCATGGCGGTGGATCATGTACTCCTGGCCGGGTTCAACATCGACCTGCAAGATATGCCCCGGCACCTTGGTGGCGAAGGCCAACAGTCCCTAGCCGTTGGCGGCACGATATTCCGTCATGAAGAGCGTGCCACCGCCCGCCGCTCGCTTCAGCGCGCCGAACATGCCACCTCCGCCGGCCATCTGTGTGTGGGTGTTCAGCTCAATCGAGCTGTTCATCCAGGACAGCTCGCCGGCTTCGGAAATAATGCTTTCGCCCTGCTGGAGGTCGATCTCCAACACGGGCATGGTGGTCCCAATAATCTTGTGTTCCACGTGCTCTCTCCTTCTCGTTCCCATGGGCAGCGTGTAGAAAAGCGGCGTCGGGTCAGTAATACCGCATATACTTACCAGATGCAGGGAGCATGGAGCCACGCGCCGGCAACCGACGTCGCGGTTGACAGTATGTCTACCTAGCAGCATGCCGATGAATCAGTTCAGCCAGGACCTGATCGCGAATGCCCAGCAGGGCATCGTGGCCTACGATCGCGAGTTTCGCTATCTCCTCTGGAACCCATATATGGAGCGGGTCAGCGGCATAGCGGCGGAGGAGGTCCTGGGCCGGGTGGCGCCAGACCTCTTTCCCCTCCTTCAGAACCCGGAAATTCAGGCGCTGGTGCGGCGGGCACTGGCTGGCGAGACGGTGCAGGGACCCGACGCACCGTTTATGGTGTCGGATGCCCGGCAGGCGAGGTGGGTGGCGCCAACTTATGCGCCACACCGCGATGCGAGCGGTGAGATCATCGGTGTGCTCGGCATTCTCAACGATATTACCGAACGCAAAAAGGCCGAGGAGGCACTGCGCGAGAGCGAGGAGCGCTATCACGAGTTGTTTGAGAACGCTACCGATGTGGTATTCACGCATGACCTCAGCGGGAAGTTCACCGCCCTCAACGCAGCGGCCCGCCAGCTCAGCGGCTACCCAGAGGACGAAGCGCTGCAGCTGAACATCGTCGATGTGATTGCTCCTGAGCACCTGGACATGGCACGCGGGAGGATTCTGGAAAAGCTGCAGAGCGGATCCCGCACCACCTATGACCTCGATCTGCTCGCCAAAGATGGCAGCCGGATTCCCCTTGAGCTGAACACACGACTGATTCTGCGCAACGACCAGCCGATTGGAGTACAGGGCATCGGCCGCGATATCCGCGACCGCAAACGGTTTGAGGAAACGCTGCGGCACCAGGCGCTGCATGATGCCATGACCGATCTTCCCAACCGAACGCTATTCGACGACCGGCTGCATCAGGCCATCATCACCGCGCGGCGAGAGCGAAGCTCGCTGGCGTTGCTCATGATGAACCTCGATCGCTTTAAGGAAGTGAACGACACGTTCGGGCACCATTACGGCAATCTCCTGCTGCAGCAGGTCGGTCCCCGCTTGCGCCAGCTATTGCGCCAGTCGGACACCATCGCCCGCATGGGCGGCGATGAATTCGCCATGCTGCTCCCTGGCGCCACGGCGCGTGGCGCCAGCGTCGCGGCACGCAAAATTCGCCAGGCTCTGGCCGAGCCCTTTGTGCTGGAAGATCAAACTGCCGACATCGACGGGAGCATTGGCATCACCCTCTTCCCGCGCCACGGCGACGACGCGGCGACCTTGCTGCAACGGGCCGATGTCGCCATGTACGTGGCCAAGCGGAACCACAGCGACTTCGCGATCTATTCACCCGAGCAGGACGAGAATAGCCCGGAGCGGCTCCAACTGATAGCCGAATTGCGCCGGGCGATTGATCGCGATCGACTGGTTCTGCACTACCAGCCGACGGTGGATCTCAGCAGCGGACGGGTCAACAGCGTCGAGGCACTGGTCCGCTGGCCGCGTGCGACGCACGGCCTGCTCCAGCCCGAGCAATTCATCCCGCTGGCCGAACAGCTCGGACTGATCGGGCCGCTGAGTCGCTGGGCGCTCAAGTCCGCGCTGGGCGAGATGCAACGCTGGCGCCAGGCGGATCTCCGGCTCTGCGTGGCGGTCAACCTCTCGTCTCGCGACCTGCACGACGCCCGCCTGGTCAACTCCCTTGGCCGGCTCCTCCAGACCCTTACCATAGACGCTCCCTGCCTCACCGTGGAGCTAACGGAAAGCGCCGTGATGTCCGATCCGGAGCACTCGATGAAGATCCTCACCCGGTTGCATGACATGGGAGTTCGCATCGCGATCGACGACTTCGGCACCGGCTATTCCTCTCTGTCCTATCTCAGCCGTCTGCCGGTAGACGCGATCAAGATCGACAAGTCGTTTGTGATGGACCTGGTCGGCGCCGAAGACCATGGCTTGATCGTCCGCACCATGGTCGACCTCGGCCACAATCTGGGCATGCGGGTGGCGGCCGAGGGGGTCGAGGATCAGGCCACGCTCGATCTGCTCCGGTCCATGGGCTGCGATAGCGCGCAGGGGTATTACCTGGGCCGGCCGATGCCCGCGGCTGAGGTGGCGGAGTGGGTGGCTGCCGAGCAGGGCCGCATGTCTGGCGAGCCCGCCGGGTAGGTCATGAAGCGACTCGAAGCGGACGACTTCCGCCTGCGCCGAACGCTTCAACTCTGTCAAACTGTCGGCTCATAAACCGCAGAGGGTCAGCACTGCGGGACGTGTCGCGGTGATGTGTGCCTGGTGCTTGTGCTAGTATATGCGTATTAGTATACGTATAAGGGGAGCGGCGATGGAGGGAACGATGCCGAACAAGACAATCTACGTGTCCGACGATGATCTCCCGGTCTACCAGCGGGCACAGGAACTGGCCGGCGGCAATCTTTCGGCCGCGATTGGGAGGGCGTTGCGGCGGTTCGTCGAGGTGGAAGAGGGGCGCCGGGAGGGCTATCAGGAGATCACGGCGCAGGTGGGGCACGGCGTGGGGCGCAAGGTTCGCTTCTCCGGTGTGCTCCTCGGTCAGTGGGGACATTCCACCGGAAAACGGGTCGAGGTGTTTCGGGTCTACCGGACCCGCACGGACAAGTTCGTGGTACACATGACCCGTTCCCCTGACTGGAGCTGGACCGGCTCGGATTCTAGTGGCTGGTTCGGGGGGTGGCAAAAATATCTCGGCGTTGGCGAGCAGAGTTGGGGCGTCACCCAGGGAGAATCCACGCTTGAGGTCGTCGATTCGCTCGACGCGCTGCGCGAGAAGATTCCGGCCGAGTTGTACGACATGGTCGCCGGCATGGCCGAGCAGCCCGCCGTGGAGGATCTTGACATATGACGGCAATCTCATCCCAATCAGCAATCGCCGCAACTGCTCTGCGGAAGTCGTTTGGCGATCAGGTGGTGCTCGACGGCATCGATCTGAACGTTCCCGAGGGAACGGTCTTCGCGCTGCTCGGTCCCAATGGCGCCGGCAAGACCACGGCGGTTCAGATGCTGTCCACGTTAATCAGCCCCGACGGTGGCGAGGTCCAAGTCGCGGGTCACGATCTGGCCCGTGATCCCGATGCGGTGCGCGCTGCCATCGGCGTCACCGGCCAGTTCTCGGCGGTCGACAACCTCCTCACCGGCGAGGAGAACCTGATCTTGATGGCGGACCTGCACCACCTGGGCCGGCACGAAGGCCGGCGGCGCGCAGCCGAACTACTCGAACGGTTCGACCTGGTCGAGGCGGCCAACAAGTCCCTCGCGACCTATTCGGGCGGTATGCGGCGCCGGCTCGACCTCGCGATGACCCTGGTCGGCAACCCGCGTATCATCTTCCTCGACGAGCCGACCACCGGCCTCGACCCGCGCAGCCGTCACACCATGTGGGGCATCATCCGCGATCTGGTGGCCAGCGGGGTCACGATCTTTTTGACCACCCAATACCTGGAGGAGGCAGACCAGCTGGCCGACCGGATCGCGGTGCTCGACGGCGGGAAGGTGGTCGCCGAGGGCACCGCGGATGAACTCAAGCGCCTGATTCCCGGCGGCCACATCCGCCTGCAATTCACCGACGCCAGCGGCCTGGAAGCAGCCGCCCACACCCTCGGCGAGGTGTCGCGCGACGACGATGCGCTCACCCTGCAGATACCGAACGACGGTAGCGTCCGGTCATTGAAGGCCGTGCTCGACCGGCTCGACGGCCAGCCGATCGCGGTCGACGGCCTCTCGATCCACACCCCCGACCTCGACGACGTCTTCTTCGCCCTCACCGGCCATCCCAGCAAAGAACAGGAGAGCGTTCGATGAGTACCTTTCCCTATGCCATGAGTGATTCGGCAACCATGCTTCGGCGCGATTTCCGGCACATGCTGCGCTATCCCATGATGGCGATTAGCGGCGTGGCGACTCCGACCTTCTTCCTGCTGCTGTTCGTCTACGTGTTCGGCGGCACGATCGGCCACGCCCTGGGCGGCGCCACCTATATCAACTACGTCGTTCCCGGCATCCTGGTGATGGCCGTGGGCAGCGGGTCTGCGGCGACCGCGATAAACGTCAATGCGGATATGGCCGAAGGCATCATCGCCCGATTCCGCACCATGGCGATCTTCCGCGCCTCGGTGCTGATCGGACAGGTGGCCGCCAGCGTGATCCAGACGCTGGTCAGCATCGGTCTGGTCATCGGTGTCGCCCTGCTCATGGGCTTTCGGCCTACCGCCGGGCCCGCCGAATGGATCGCGGCAATCGGCGTCCTAGCGCTGCTAACCCTCGCGTTCACCTGGCTGGCAGTCGCCTTCGGCCTGGTGACCAAAACTCCCGGCGGAGCGAATAGCGCCACCCTCCCCCTTCTGCTCCTCCCGTTCATCAGCAGTGCATTCGTCCGCTCGGACTCGATGCCGGCCGGCTTGCGCTGGTTCGCCGAGAACCAGCCCTTCACGCCCATCATCGACACCCTACGCGGACTGCTGATGGGCACGCCGATCGGCCACAGCGCCGTCCTCGCGGTCGCCTGGTGCGCCGGAATCGCCCTGGTCGGCTACCTCTGGGCGCGAGCGGCATACAGCCGCGATCCCGCACGGTAGTCCGGTGAGGAGGTGCGCATAGTGGCGCGAACCGCGGGAGTGTCCGCGCCACTATGCCACCGTACCGGTCGCTCGCCCGCCTGCTGTGTGCCCCCTTCTGAGGGGTATGCTGGGCGGACGGAACCGTAGTGCCGGCCTGCGGGCCGATCCGCCCAGGACGGGCGAGGCTACCGACGGGACCCCGAGGGTCCGCGATGGCGCTGAATTTCGTACAGCATATTCTGACGGATTACACGGCCAGGGCGATGATCTCTGGGCGCGTATCTCCTCCGCCCGCGCCGGCGCCCGGCGGCTGATATGCTGTCTGGCATACTGAGGGCAGGAGTCCCGCGGCCCAGCATCTGCCGGTCTTCGCGCGGCATGTGCCATGCCCGGCAGTCTCGATCCAGGGCTGCCGGCGGGAGGCTCCCTCCAGGCCAAGGGGAAATCATGGTCGCCAATACCGCAATTGAATCGCTCAGACAGGTGCTGCACGACCATGGGCTCCATGCCACGGCGGCGCGCGTCGCGGTCCTGCAGATCTTGCGAGAAGAGCACCGCCACCGCAGCGTTGACGAGATTCGCTCCACGGTGCTGGAACACTATCCAGCCATCGACCCGGCGACCGTGTATCGCACCCTGGAAACGCTCGAGGCGCACGGTCTGGTAGTCCGCGTCTCGCTGGGCGATAAGGTGACGCGCTGGGCCTTTATGACCGATGCGCACCACCATCTCGTCTGCCGCCAGTGCGGCGCGACCGTGGAGCTGAGCGATACGCCCTTCCAGCACCTCGCCGATGAACTGGCCCAGTCGTATGGGCTGCAGGTGGATATGCAGCATCTGGTGCTGCGCGGCCTCTGCGCCGACTGTACGGCGGCGGGTATCGACGCAGAATAGCGCGCGGCCCCCTAACTCCCTCCCCCAGAGCCGCAGGGTGTGCTCCTGGCCCGCCTTGGGTGGCCGCCGGGATACTGTTACCTACTTGAACCACCGTTGGGCGGGTCGGGCAGGAGCCACAGCGCCGAAGGCTGGACAAGCCGCGACCCCTGCGGCAACAGTGCCGGTTTTAGGCACGCACTTCCCATCGGAGCCACTGTCCCGGTAGTGGCCGGGTTCCTACCCCGGCCAGCCCGCGGTGTCTCAGCGCCGACACTCTCGCTCCGGGCACGGGCGCCAGCGTCTCAACCGGGACGAATCCCATGCCAACTAGCAGCGCCGCCTCCAAGGACCGAAGGCGAGCCGGGCGGAGCCACGGCCACTACGCCATCAATTCGCCTGTAGTCAAGACAATGTGGACGCAGAACCGTAGTCGATTGACCCACCAGGTGACCACCGTGGCACAGAGCTGTCCGGGCATGAACCGTCCGAGGGGAGGGGGGGCCACGGTTTGCAAATCCTGGTCACGGACGATACAAATAGAAACAAGACGCCAGGTTCTGACAGGATCGCTGGGTATATAAAGGAGCGCGAAGGTGGAGAACGGCAGTAGCAAGACGCTGGTGATGGAGGGCGTACTGGGCGCCAATGACGCGTTGGCCCAGGCCAATCGGGCACAGTTCGACCACACGGGAACCTACGTCATCAATATGATGAGTTCGCCGGGGGCGGGCAAGACGACGCTGCTGGAGCGCACGCTGGAAGCCGTGGACGGCGACATGCGGATGGGCATCCTGGAAGGCGACATCGCCACCACGCTCGACGCCGACCGTCTGGAGCGGTTTGGCGTCCCCATTGTCCAGGTCAACACCGATCCTGGCTTCGGTGGAGAGTGCCATCTGGATGCAAACATGGTGCGCTACGGGCTGCCGTCGCTCCCGCTGCACGATATCGACATCCTGGTCATCGAGAACGTGGGCAATCTGGTGTGTCCCGCCGAGTTCCGCGTGGGCGAGAATAGCCGGGTGATGGTGTTCTCGGTCACCGAAGGGGAGGACAAGCCGCTCAAATACCCGCTGATGTTTCGGTCGGTCGATCTGGTGCTGATCAACAAGAAGGATCTGCTACCACACCTAGAGGTCGATCTGCCCCGCCTGTATCAGAACCTGGAGGCAGTTCATCCGGGGGTTGAACGCATCCTGATGAGCGCACGCACCGGCGAGGGCGTCGAGGAGTGGCTCTCATGGTTGACGATGCATCGGGCCGATGCGCCACCTGCCTTCCATCCCAGCGGACACCACCACCATTGAGCGGTGGTGCGAGGTCCCAGTGAGGCTATCCGGCGATTAATTCCTCCAGCAGGGCGTCGACCTCCGCGTCCGACATCTGAGGTAGCGTGCGCAACAGTTCCTGGGCGGGCGATGCGAGGTCCGTCTCGGTGACCTCCGGCGCCTCGCTAGAAGCCAACTCGTCGAGAACCAGCCTGGCTAGCTGACGCAACGTCGCTCCCTGGAGCAGGGCGATCACCGGGACAGCGAAACGGAGTTGCAGGTGAATCTTGGTTCGCAGTTCGACCGCCATCAGCGAATCCAGGCCCATCCGGGTGAGTCCGGTGTCGAAATCAATGCTCCTTTCGTCCAGCCCCAGCACCGAGCCGAGCTGCCTGGCCAGAAAGTCGAGGACGGTCTTCTCGCGCTCCACCATCCAGGCCGCTGTCTTCAGTCCCATGCCGCCCAAACCTCCGGTAATCAGGTAGATGGCGTCCGGTCGCAGGGCGTACGAATCGCGGGATGGATCGGCAATCTCGACTGCGTGGCTGTGCACCTCGACCACGATCTTCCCCATGTGTCGCGCCTGGGCCATGAAGCGAAAGGCCGCCGTGACCCCGGTAAGTGGGAAGATAGTGAGCGGCAGGGGTCGCAGCGTCCCTCCTCGAAGCGACCCAACACGTCGCCCAGGATCTCGCGCACAAGCTCCGGTCGCTCCAGAGCCATCAGTTCCAGATCGATGCCGAAAAAGGTCAGATTGCGCTGGAATGGTTCCAGGCCGAGTGAACGATTCGCATGGATATCGCGCCTGCCGATTTCCAGGAATCGACCAAAGGGGCGCAGCACCGAGATGCTCGCGGGGATGAACTCTCCGGCCAGTCAGTTGAGGATCACGTCGACCCCCTCCCCGCCGGTCAGGTCCATGATCTCCTCAACAAAGTCGAGGGTGCGCGAGTTCATGATGTGCTTGACGCCTAGCAACGCGAGCAGATCGCGCTTTTCCTGCGTGCTGCAGGTGGCAAAGACCTCAGCGCCGGCGGCCTTCGCCAGCTGGATCGCTGCCAGCCCCACGCCACTCGCGGCGGCATGGATCAGGACGCGTTCACCCCATTTCAGCCGAGCCAGGTGCTCCAGGGCATAGGAGGCGGTGAGAAAGGCGGCCGGCACGGAAACCGCTTCCGGAAAGCTGAGTTTTTTGGCTTCGGCAGCACGAAGCTGACCGAGGTAACGGCGTAGCGGGCAAAAGAGTTGTACGCAATCGCCACCACCTCGTCCCCAATCTGGACTTGCTCAACCGCGGCGCCGCGACGCACCACTGTGCCGCCACAGTCATAGCCGAGCGGCGCCACGCCGTTCGGGGCGCCGGGCAACATCCCCATGGCCGACATCACATCGCGAAAGTTCAGGGCGCAACTGAGAACCTCGATTTCGACCTGGTCCGGCGCGAGTGGGGGACGATCGGCCGCGCGTAAAATCAAACCATCCAGAGTCCCCGGCTGTGCGGTTTCCAGCCGCAAGGCCTCGTCCGAGCCGGCCACCATCGAACACTGGCTGGATCACTACACGACGCTGCTCGAAGGGCTGACCACACGGCCGCGCGATGCCGTCGCTTCGCTGCCCACGCTAACCTCCGCCGAACGACGCACGCTGCCGCTGTACGGTGCGTCACTTCCTCACGACGACCTGCCGATCCACCGTCTGATCGCTGCTCAAGCGAAGCGCAGGCCGGCCGCCCCTGCCGTGTGCGGTGGCGACGAGCTGCTCTGTTACGCGCAACTGGAGCAGCGGTCGAACCGACTCGCGCACGATCTGCGGTTGCGTGGGGCAGGCCGTGGCTCCCTGGTCGCCGTGGGACGGTCGCCGCCTTCGTGGCGGATCCAACCATCGAGGGGCCGGTACGGATTATCGGACGGCAGCAAGCCCCTCAGACCTCGTCCAATGCGTTGGTAGAACAGCCGGGCCAGGATCCGATCTTTCTGTTCGATGCCACCTGTGGCGCCGGCGTCTATAGCACCCAGATCGCGCAGCGGCTGCAGCCAGACCGACCGGTCCAGATGATTCATCCGCCCGGGCCACCCACCGGCGAGGCGATGCCGTCGGACTTCGAGGAGGTGGTGGCGTCTCGCCTGGAGATGGTACGTCGCCGGCAGCCGCACGGACCGTACTCGCTGGTGGGCTATCGCAACGGCGGGTACCTGGCGCTCGAGATTGCGCGCCGGCTGCAGGCCGCGGGTGAGCGTATCGATCTCCTGGCCCTGGTGTACAGCTACGTCCCGTTTACCTTCACCAGTCGTGCTGTTCGAGCACTAACCACCGCGTTCCGTGTGCCGCCGCGCCATGGCTTGCAGTTCTATCTGGCGCTGCGCTATCTCGATCCGCGGTGGCGCCGGGGGCCTCGTCCCGAGGGCGTGGAACTGTTCGACAGCCCGCGCTGGGAAGGAGATGCCGGACGCTGGGCGGCGCGACTGCGCGATACGCATCAGGTCGAGGCATGGATCGTGGCCTGGTGGACGGCTGGATATCGCCCGGGTTGGTACGATGGGCGTCTCACCGTGCTCTGGGCCAGCGAGGACTGGACCAACAATCCAGACCCAACGTATGGCTGGGGCCGCCTGGCCCGCGAGGTGCGTGTCGAGCGCATTGGTGGCAGCCACTTGGAGATCGGCGCCCACCTGCCAGAACTGGTCGACCGCCTGAAAGCGCACCTGCCACCGCCGCTAACCGGCGGTCACCACAAACGATAGGCGAGTGTAGGGCGCGCTGTGATCCACAGCCCGTCATTGACATTTTTCTTCGCCTAAGGACACGTATGGTATGTTCGTGTACGGCAGTACGGTGAGTACGGCAAAGATTATTTAGGATTTAGGAAGAAGGAAGCACTCGGTGAACAACGAACTCTCGGGCATTGACCGGCTGGTGGCGGAGGCGACGCAAAGCCGCATGAGCCGCCTGTCCTTTATTTCGCGTGCTCTGGCACTTGGGCTCTCCGCGTCGGCGGTGGCCACCGTGCTGGCGGATATTGAGGGGCCAGCGGCTGGCTTCGCGGCCGGCTCGAAGGCATCCGCACACGTCACCTTCTCATCCTGGGGCAGCCCCGACGAGCAGGCAACGATTCATAAGGTGCTGGATATCTTTCAACATCGTACCCCGAATATCAGCGTGACTCCACAGCTCGCCTCGTTTTCGGCCTATTTCACGAAATATAACGCCGATGTCGCCGCGCACAGCACGGCGGATGTCCAGTTCCTCACCCTGGTGCCGGGCTACGCCCAGAAGGGCGCGCTCTACGAACTGCGCAGTCTGCTCAAGAAACACAAAAAGTCGCTGCCAAAGGGCTACACGCAGGCCGAGCTGGCGCTCTTTGAGTACAAGAGAGGCCTCTACGGCGTGCCGCGCGATAACGACACAAAAGTTATTTTTTATAACAAGCAGCTCCTGAGCCAGGCGGGTGTACACCCCCCGACCAGCAGCTGGACCTACGACGATCTGCGCGCCATGGCCAAGAAGCTGACGGTCCGCCGGGGCAATCGAGTTGTGCAGTACGGATACGCCTTCGAGACCGGCCTCTGGCGCCTCTATATCTGGCAGCACGGCTCCGAGCTGTTTGATAACGACCGGAATGCGCACAAACTGGTGTTCGATAACCCAAAGGCCGCGGCTGGAATCCAATTCATGGCCGACTTGATCAATAAGGACAAGGTGACACCGGCGGCCAGCCAGATGGTCGACTCGACCAACATCGGTCCGCTGTTCACGGCTGGTCAGGTCGCGATGGCTTTTGGCAATCATGCCCTGATCCCGACGCTGGCTGCGGCAAGTAGTTTGCAGTGGGATGTGGTGGGCCTGCCCCATTTCACCGGCTACAAGACGGTTAACGGCGGGGGCGGCGCCGGCTATTGCATTGGTCGCTGGACCAAGAATCCGGCTGCGGCCTTCCAACTCTGGCAGTTCCTGACGGGTCCGGTGGCCTCCTTGGCCTTCGCCACGGGCAACGACCTGGTGCCGGACAATCCACAAGCATTGCACTCCAAGCAGTGGTTGAGCAAACCGTACAACAAGGTGTTCACCCAGCAAACCAAGCTGGGGCATGATTTCCCCTCGTTCCCGAAATGGAGCGACGTGTCCAACGCCATTTCTGCCGCGCTCGACAAGGTCTGGACTGGGGAAACCAGTGCTCAGACGGCGTTGCATGAGGCGGTGGCGCCCGCTGAGAAGGCTCTTAAGGGCTAGCAGTGCTTACCTCTGCTCCTTTAGGGGAGCGTCTGCGCGCGGCAGTCTTTCGCAGACGCTCCCCGGCTTCGCGCGGCGACACTCGACGCGGTGACGGTCGGGCAGCGTTTTTCTTTTTGCTGCCCGATTTCCTGGGGTTCCTGGTCTTCACCTTGCTTGGTGTGCTGGGTACGCTCGCCATGAGTTTCACGCACTGGGACCTGGTCGGGGCGCCATCCTGGGCCGGACTGAAAAACTACGACGATCTTCGCAACGATCCGCTGTTCTGGCAGGTACTGCGTAACACCTCGTACTACACCGTTGCCGTGGTACCGATTTCCACCGCCCTGGGTCTGCTGGTGGCCCTGGGGCTCAACCGCCGCCTGCGCGGAACAACGATCCTGCGCACGGCCTTCTTCGCGCCCTTCATCACCACCCTGGCCTCGGCCGCGCTCCTCTGGCAGTGGATCTTCGATCCGACGCGAGGGTTGATCGATAGTGCGCTCTTCGCGGTGGGCGTGAGCAATCCGCCCGCCTGGCTCAACAGTTCGGTGTGGGCCATGCCGGCGCTGATTATCTTCGGCGTCTGGCGCCAGATCGGATTCAGCATGGTGCTCTTCCTGGCCGGCCTGCAGGGTGTGCCTCGTCCGCTCATCGACGCCGCCCTGGTGGACGGCGCCAATGGATGGCAACGCTTTCGCTATATAATTCTGCCCATGATCAGCCCCACCACCTTCTTCGTGGTGATTATCTCGACCATCGGATCGTTTCAACTGTTCGACCAGGCCTTCGTTCTCACCTCCGGTCGCCTGGGGCCGGCGAATGCGACCAATACCCTGGTTGGCTACCTCTATCAGAAGGCATTTGTCGATCTCAATATGGGCGCCGCATCCGCCACCGCTTGGGCGCTCTTCATCATCATTTTCGCGGTGACCATCCTGCAGTTGATAGGACAGCGTCGGTGGGTACACTATGAGTAGCCCTGCGGTTGCCACGCCCGCTCCTCGCCGCAAGAGACGGCAATGGCGCCGCCTCACCGGCGATGCCATCGTGTATCTGCTCCTGATACTCGGGGTACTGGCGGTGATCCTGCCGTTCCTCTATATGCTGGTCTCCTCACTGGAGAACCAGATCCAGATTGGCGCGCTCACGCCGCAGTTCTGGCCCCATCCCCTGGTCTGGTCGAACTATCAGCAGGTCTGGAACGACCTGCCCATCGCCCGCTACTTCTTGAATAGCGCCATTGTGTCGCTGATCATCACCTTTGGTCAGTTGCTCACGGCCTCGATGGCGGCCTACGCCTTTGCACGTCTGCACTTTCGTGGCCAGTCGCTGCTCTTCTCCTTCTACCTGGCCACCCTGATCATTCCCACCCAGGTGACGCTGATACCGAACTATCTGATCGTGCGCGATCTTCACTGGCACAACACCTACATGGGCCTCATTGCTCCCTTTGTAGTTAGCGTATTCAGCACGTTTCTGCTCCGTCAGTTTTTTCTGACCATTCCGACCGACCTTGAAGACGCCGCGCGTATCGACGGCGCCAACCACTGGCAGATTTACTCGCGGATTGTCCTGCCGCTGGCACGTCCAGCGCTTGCGACGGTGTTGATTCTCACCTTTTTAGCGTCCTGGAACAACTTCCTGTGGCCGCTGGTGGTGGTCGATTCACCCGACCTCACCACCGTCCCACTGTCGGTCACGGCCTATCAGGGGCAGTTTGCCATCGCCTGGGGACCGCTCATGGCGGCCGCTACGCTCTCTCTGGCTCCAGTGCTCTTGGTCTACGTCTTGATGCAAAAGTACGTCATCGAAGGTATTGCCTTGACTGGCCAGGGAGGACGCTAAGGTGTACACTCAAGGCCCAGTGTGCCGCTGAGTCGATGCCCTAGCTGAGCGGCCATGGCGGAAGTTCCGCCCTCCGGGCGGCAAGAACTCCTCTTTTCGGGCCGTGGTGTTTGAGATGCATATTCCAGAGGTTGACCCCGTCTACAGCGGCGCCTGGGAAGCGCAGGCCTGGCAAACGATTGAGCACAATGTGCGCATCTTTCGCGGTGAGACCATCGTGCAGCCAAGCCCCAGTTATGAAGGGCTGTGGGCGCGTGACACCATGATCATCGCGCTTGGGCTGCTCGATCTCGGTCGCGCCGACCTGGTCGGCCGGCTGCTCCGCACCTGGGCCACCTATCAGATTCGCCCGGACGATGCCCCCGCCGACTATGTCCTGCTGAACAAGCAGCGTCTAAACTGGACGCCAGGCGAAATATCGTGTCCCGACCGTGTCTGGCTGCAGGACAATCGAGGGGGACTTGCCACATCGGTGTACGTGGGGCGCGACACCTTTCCCGACGGCACGCGCGAGATTTACAGTTGCCATCCCGATCCCGACAGCACTGCCTGGTGGCTGATGGCCTGCGGCCAGTACACCGAGGCCACGGGTGACACACAGCTGGCGGTCGAGCTGCGCGAACCCTTGCAGGCGGCGCTCGATAACCTGGTTCGCCGCGACAGCGACGGCGATCTGCTGGTGGAGCAGTGTCCCAACGAGGACTGGGCGGATCATATGCGGCGTCATGGGAAGGTGACGTATACCCAGGCGGTCTGGTACGGGGCGGTTCGAGCAGCGGAACGCCTCGGTCTGCACGGGCCCAACCCCAACGATGTCCGCCGCGCGATTCGCCGGGCGTTGTTACGGCGGTCCGGGCCGCTCGACTGGCAGTGTCCGCGCGATCAGAGCACCCGAGTGGCCCAGGATTTTGCACTACTGATCCTGCACGGCGTGCTAGATGCCGATCAGGGACAGTGGCTGCTGCAGCGACTGGATCGGCTGGATGCGCCGCATGGACACCGCGTGGTGACGCCCGCCTTTCGCGCCACCCGCATGGGGCCGTACCACTTCAAACGGGGCGAATATCAGAATGCCGGGATCTGGACCTGGCTGACCGGCTGGGAGGCGCAGGCCAGAGCCATGGCCGGCGATATCGAAACGGCACGCCGGCTGCTCGCTAGCTGTTTCTGCCCCGGGTGCAACTGCATCTATGAGTGGGTCGAGCCGAAACGTGGTTCCCGTCATAATCCCAATTTTGCCACCGGCGCCGGCAGTATCCTCAGCGCGCTGACGCGGTTGCGGGAGGCGGAAGGCTACCCCACCCTCTCCGGCGGCTGACCCTGGAGGCGTTTTTTCTTGCGTAGCGCGACTCGATACTCTTCCGCCAGGGCCGATTCTCCCGACTCTTCGTAGACCTCGAGTTGCATTCGCTCCCAGTCTCGGGGGACTGTGCCAAAGATCGGAAGCTTCCGATGGCGGCGGTAGAGCGAGTAGAACAGGAGTCCGGCAATGACCCAGATGGGCCCGGCCACTCGGCCAATCTGGTTGGTGAGTATCACCATAATCAACACCGCTATGAGGAAGAGTAGCCCGATGACACCGACGATGGTCACGTCGTAGACTCCGCCCTTGTATCGCACCGGCACGTTCCAGGGGACGCGGAAGGTGCGGGGCGTTTCGGTATCGGTAAACCTGAGCCGGAGCAGCGACACGAAGACCAGAAGATAGTTGATGGCGGCGCTAAAGGCGTACATCTCGGCCAGAGATTGGAGGGCGTTGGGCGTGAAACCGGCGGCGATCAGCTCCACGATGGCGATGGCGCAGAACACCACCAGCGCCACCAGTGGCGTGCTGAAGCGGCGATCGATATAGGTGAAGAACTTCGGCATCAGATCGTTGGTCGCCATGGCGTACACAATGCGGGACGAGCCGTAGACGCCGGAATTGGAGGAGATGAGCAGCAGACTGGTGCCCAGCACGGCGATGACTGGGGCCAGAAACACGCCGATAAGCGGGAGCTGCTGCGCTAGCCAGATCATGGGAGCACTCTCGTGCTGTTGGTGCAATTCGCTGCAGGCGGCGGCCACCATGTGCGCCGGACAGAACGCTGCCCCGGTCGAGCCTGGATCGTAGCTCTGCCAGGGAACTACGCCGAGCGCCAGGTTACTGAGCGATATGGCATAGGCCAGAATGGTCAGAATCAGGGCAACCGAGGTGCGCGGGATAACCGCGGTGGGGCGTTCGGTTTCCTGGGCCGCCTGTGAAATCGACTCCAGTCCGACGAAGGAAATAATTGCCAGGGAGGTGCCCAGGAGCAACCGATCCGATTGAAAGTGGGCAAAGAAGGTGGTCGTCTGATGCCAGTAGAACGCCGGATTAAAGGCAAAGATGAAGCCGATGAAGATCAGGGTACTCTCCGCCAGAATATCCACGGCGCCGGCGATCTCGTTGAGCTTGGACGACTCGCGAACCCCAACCGTATTCAACACCAGCAGCAACAGGACCAGGACCATGGCCTCGATGATGATCCAGGGCAGACGGTTGACGCCGGAAGGCAGCAGACGGTTGAGGTAGCTCACTGAGATGTAGGCAAAGAGCGCGATATCGACGGTGAAGGCCAGCAACACGGACCACCCGGCGGTGAATCCCCAGATGTCGCCCAGGCCACGCGTCACCCAGAGCTGACCGCCGCCGGACAGGGGATACATGGCGGAGAGCTCCGTGTATGCCAGCCCGATGGTGGCGTAAATCATGCCGGCGAAGAGAAAGGCAATGTTTGCGGCGCCTGCCGCCGTGGCGATCACCAGTCCCAGCGCAACGTAAATATCGGCGCCGACATCCGCGTAGCCCCAGGTGTACGAGCCCCACGGTCCCACGGCCCGCCGCAGCTTATGGTTGCTGCCCTCACTCGGCGCTGCTGTTGCCTCTGCCAATCTTGCCTCCCACCTGGTTCATATCGCCCCGTGATGAACGGGGTTGATACCAGTTTATGCGGTACGCGGATCAATGCTCCAGCAGAGACGACGAGCGGCGCGGCAGCCGTACAATGGGCCACACCATGAGAAGGGAAGCTGTCTATCGATACGCCACTCCCGCGGCTGCATATGGTTGCCCTTCGCCAGAAACTCTCCATTCCTCTTAACCGGCCCGGGTACACCGCCACCGAGCCCGGGATTGGGTATCGCATGCGAGAGCAGGATTCCTAATCCGTGTCGCCACTCTCGCCGGCCACCGGCGACGTTCACGTCTGGCGGGTGGATCTGGACCACTCGGCGCCGGCGTTGCTGGCGCGTGGCACCACCCTGTCTCCGCAAGAGCAGGCACGGGCCGATCGCTTTCACTTCTCGGTCGATCGCCGGCGGTGGGTCGCGGCGCACGTTGCGCTGCGGCTGATCCTGGCGCGATATACGGACACCGCTCCAGACCGGCTGTGTTTTGCACACGGCTCTCAGGGGAAACCCACCATTGCCGGCGCCGAGGACACCTGGCACTTCAATCTGTCGCACTCACGGGCGCTTGCGCTGATCGCGGTAACGCCGCTGGGGCCAATCGGCGTCGACGTGGAATGGCGACGGCCGGAGACGCCGATCCTGGAGATTGCGCGACAGATCTGCGGCCCCGGCGAGCTGGCCACGCTGTGCGGGCTGCCGCCGGCACAGCGTGTTGAGGCCTTCTACACCTGCTGGACGCGCAAAGAGGCACTGATCAAAGCGGAAGGAAGCGGCATGACGGCGCCACTCGACCGTTTCGAAGTATCGCTGGACCCCGTTCAACCTGCCAGAGTGCTCCAGGTACACGGAGACCGAGAAGCTGCCGCCGGATGGGAGATCCGCGACCTCGCGCCGGGGCCGGGATATGCCGGAGCGGTGGCGGTCCATGCGACCGCTTGGACGGTTACCCTTCTAGACCGGGACAGTTGACGAAAGCGGCCCTCAGGCCGGCGTACGCCACGGCGCCAATAGTCCAGCCGTCCCGGCTGCACTGGTCTGCAACCCGTCCGTCCTGGCCGGACTGGCCCGCAGACCAGCACTTTCGGCCGTGCGAGCGGTCTGCCCCCCGCGCCGCTGGGCGGGACAGGCAGCTCAACGGCACCGGGCATTCAATCACCCAATGCGATGCCGGTAAAAGACGGACGTCCGCGCGTGCCTCCCGTGGAGAGGTATCCGCCATTCTCGTCAGTCAACCGTATCGCCCTTCTAGAGGGGAACGACGTCAGGGAAGCATAGTCTGCAGTGCGGCACTCCTCACGCCTTCCAGATTTCCCCGATACCAGTTCTGTCTGCTGCAGCACCGACGTCATAGGCAACCCGGCGATTCCCGCGTCTCATACAGTCGCTTATTATCGTTGAGGATAATAACGAAATCGTTATTATGGTGAAAGCGCCTTTCACCATAATATAGCGGCGAAAACGGGCGGGAGGGAGGGGCCAGATGACTTCGGAGAGCAAGAGGCGCTCCGGCTCCTATGTACAACAGCCAAAGGGTTATCGAGCCTTCGTCCCCAAGCCGTTGCCACCGCAGCCGCCGGTCCGAATGGACGACGAAATGTGGATGTTGCTATCTGAGGCAGATCGGGCCTTGGGAAGGCTGGATGGCGCCACAGCGACGCTGCCCAATCCAGATCTCTTCGTCGTCATGTATGTACGGAAAGAAGCAGTCCTCTCTAGCCAGATCGAGGGTACGCAAGCAAGTCTGATCGACGTCCTGGAGTTTGAGGCTAATGCCCTCGAACGGGGGAATGAGTACGATGTCACAGAGGTCATCAACTACGTTCAAGCCATGAACTATGCGCTGAATCGTGTCAAGCAGATGCCACTCTCCCTGCGTCTTCTTCGCGAAATCCACGGAACACTGATGACCGGTACGCGGGGTGGCGACCGGAACCCTGGAGAGTTTCGCACGTCACAGAACTGGATCGGGCCGTTGCGCAATCACGATCTGTCAACCGCAGCGTACGTGCCGCCTCCGCCCTACGAGATGCAGGAAGCTCTCGGCAACCTTGAAAAGTTTCTCTATGACCCGCACCCCATGCCCGTACTTATTCGGGTTGGGCTGGTACATGCGCAATTCGAAACCATCCACCCATTTCTTGATGGGAACGGACGAATGGGGCGCCTGCTCATCACCTTTGTGCTGTGCGAAAAGGACATCGTCAAACGACCGTTACTGTACCTGTCCTATTATTTCAAGCAGTATCGTCAGGAGTATTACAACCTGCTGCAGGCAACGCGAGATGCGGGGGATTAGGAGAGCTGGCTCAAGTTCTTTCTGCATGGCGTCCGGAGTGTCGCAGACGAAGCCACGCGCACTGCTCGCGACATCATTACCATGCGTGAGGCTCACCGCGAAATGGTGAGAGACCACTTTGGCAGAGGCGCAGCCAGGGCGTTGCTCGCGGTGGAGAGCCTGTATTTTAATCCGATCGTCTCCGTGAATTGGGTCATGGAACGGACGGACCTCGCATTCGCGAGGGCTAATGAGTTGGTGCGGGAACTTGTCGATCTCGGCCTGCTTGCCGAGATCACCGGGCTGAAGCGAAATCGCCGATTTTCGTACGCACCGTATCTTGCACTCTTCGCTGATCCCCTCACAGAAACGCCGGAGGTAGCAAATGCCGAGTGATGCGTCGCAGGATCCGAGGCCTATGCCTATGCCGAATCCTTACTACTATGTTATGGGCAAATATGTTTGGAGAGTCACTGCTGTTCATGATCTTTCGGATGAGCAGGGAGGATGGCTTTGGCAGGCGTTCACGGGTAGTGCACAGAGCATGGGACTATCGACCAGGCGTCCAATACGCGGCGTTGGCGTGCATTCGATGGGACTGTCGAGCAGCAACCGGGGCCGGGACGGCGACGAGCGATGGGACACCTGGGAGCAGGCTTTACAAGCTGGCGCCGAGTATGTCGTCGAATGGGAGCAGCGGCCCGGGAGATGAGACGATGCGGAAACGCTTAACTGCGACAGAAGTGCTGACCGTTGCCATTACGTTGCTCACGGCGTCATCCGTCAGCGGTAGCCGCGGGCCTGCAACTCGTACAGCTCGGCATACGCTCCCCGCGCCTCCATGAGTTCCTGGTGGCTCCCTACCTCGCGAATCTCTCCCTGCTCCAGGACCACGATCAGGTCCGCCATGCGCACTGTGGAGAAGCGGTGGGTGACGAGGACCGTCACGGTACCGGTGCGGTTCCCGCTTTGGCGAGCCGCCGCCGCGTAGCGATCGAAGAGCTCGTGTTCCGTCTGAGCATCAAGGCTGGCAGCCGGCTCATCCAGGATCAGCAGCAGCGGCCCATCGCGCATCATGCCGCGGCCCAGAGCGAGCTTTTGCCACTGGCCGCCGGATAGCTCCACGCCGCCCTCCCAGTCTTTGCCCAGTTGGGTCTCCAGGCCGGCGGGCAGCTGGGACGGTAGAGACTCGGCTCCCGCACGCGACAGCCCGGTGGCCACGGCACGGCAATCCTCGATGCGGGGCAAATCACCCACACCTACCGCCTCACGGGCCGGCAGTTCGAAGCGGGCGAAGTCCTGAAAGGCGGCAGATATCCGGCTGCGCCAGAGGGCGAGATCGAATTGGCGCAGGTTTCCTCCATCCACCAGGACCTGGCCGGCGTCCGGCTCATAAAACCGGCACAACAGCTTGACCAGGGTGGTCTTGCCAGCGCCGTTCTCGCCCACCAGCGCCACGACTGCTCCGGCCGGTAGCCGCAGTGAGATGTCTTTCAGGACGCCGGCGTGGGTGCCGGGATAGTGGAAGGAGAGATTCCGTAGCTCGATGCCGGTGGTCAGGCAGTGGGGGATCGAGGCGAGCCGGGTGGGAGCGTCCCGCGCCGCCACGGCGTAGTCCTCCAGCCAGAGAAAGCGCCGCGCCACCCGCAGCACCTTCAGGAAGGCGGTACCGTACGCCACGGCGGTGAAAACCATGGCGTTCATGCCGGCCACCAGGCCCACGGCCAGCACCACATCTCCCGGCGTTGCCTGGCCCTGCACCGCACGCACCAGCACCAGGCCAATGGCCGCCGTGTAGGCCAGCCCGGAGACCAGGGCATCGATGCTTTGTAAGCCCGCCGCCTGCCACTCAGCCCGGTTTCGAGCCTGGATAGTCGCGCCAGCCACACGATGGTGGCGAGCGATCATTTCGCTGGCCAGACCAAAGACCCGTAGCTCCTTGCCCAGTGGCGCGGCAGTGGAGGTATCGAACAGGTGGTGGCGAAGTCGTTCCCGCTCGGCACTGGATTCAAGGGCCCGCTGTTGCAGGTCTTGCGCCTTGCGCCCGGTCAGAAAGGAGACCAGCCCGACCAGCGGAAGCAGCAGCAGGGCCGGATGCAGTCGGGCCAGCAGCACGCCGGTCACCGTTAACTGCACCACCACCCGCACGATTCCGGCGGTCGAGTTGGTCATCCAGGCTAGCGAGCCGCGTTGCTCGCGCAACAGGTCGAGCTGGTCGAGGTAGTCGGGACGCTCGTGGTGGGCCAGACCCGGCACGCCGGCCATCAGTTCGATCAATCGCCCGTCGACCGCGGCGCCGGCCTTCTCGACCACGGAGAACAGCATGTCGATGTAGTACAGGGTGATGATCAGGCCGAAACCGGCGGTGAGGGACAGCACCCCTCCGGCCACCACACCCCGGCCCAGGTTGCCCTTCAGTGCGGCATCAACCAGCAACTTGGCGCCCAGCGCGGCTGCGGGTGCGGTGAGGGACGAGAGCGCGCCGGACAGCAAAAAGATGGTCGTCTCGCGCGGCGCGGCGCGGAAGCTGAAGGCCATCAGCACCCGGAAGCCCCGCAACCGATCACGCATGCTACCGGCTCCCTTCCCGCGCCGCGACTGCGCTATCGGCGAACCGCTCGGCCTGGAGGCGGAACATGTGAGCATAGGTCCCGCCCAGCTCCATCAACTCGGCATGCGTTCCCTGTTCCGCGATCTGGCCGTCCTCCAGGACCACGATCCGATGGGCGCGGCGTACCGTCGAGAAGCGGTGCGAGATCAGGATGGTGGTCAGGCCGGCGGTGAGTTCCACGAATCGGTCGTACATCTCAGCTTCGGCGCGCACATCGAGGTTGGCGGTAGGCTCGTCCAGGATCAGGACGCGGGCGCCGCCTTCCACCGCGAAGAGTGCGCGGGCCAGGGCGATGCGCTGCCATTCGCCCCCCGAGAGATCCACGCCGTCCACATACTGGCGAGAGAGCACCGTGTCCCACCCGCATGGCAGCGACTCGATCAGTTCCAGCGCGCCGGCCTTGCCTGCCGCCCGGCGCAGGCGGTCGAGGTCATGGGCCTGGGCGGCAGCGCCCAGGGCCACGTTGTCCCGAGCAGAGAGGTGATAGCGACCGAAGTCCTGGAAGATGGCGGCCACCCGCGAGCGCCAGGCGCCGGGATCGACCTGCGACAGATCGATCCCATCCACCAACACCTCCCCTCCGGTCGGGTCGTACAGCCGGCAGAGAAGCTTGACGCTGGTGGTCTTGCCGGCCCCGTTGGCGCCCACTATGGCCAGTGACTCCCCAGCCGGGATGGAGAGATCGAGGCTGTCGAGCGCTTTAACCGTCTGGCCGCTGTACTGGAAGGTGACCCCACGGAAGCAGATATCGGTGGACGGGCTATGGGGCGGCAGGATCGCGCCGCCTGGGGCGTCGTGAACGGCAAGACGCGTTTCCAGGGCTAGCAGGCCAGGTACCGCGACCGCCGCATACACCAGGTGCATGTTCACCGTGTCAAAGGCACGGAAGGAGCTGGCGTTGATGACCGCACGAGAGTAGATGGCCAGCGCGGCCAGACCGATCTCACCGTGTACCGCGGCCGAGGCGAGCAGGGCGTAGGCAGCGAGATCCGCGAGGATCACGATGGCGCTGGCCGACCAGATGACGGTTCGGGTCGGCTGCCGGGCCCGCCAGGCCGGCTCCATGGCCCCCCGCCAGGCCGCCTGATAGCGGTCCACGATCCAATTCGGCAGTGCCCAGAGCCGAACCTCCTTGGCCGGGCCAGCGGTCAGCGCCAGGTCTCGGTAGTACTCCGCCCGGCGTAGGGCGCCGGCCTGCCCGCTTGCCGCGTGCCCCACCCGGATGAACTCGCTTTGCAGATAATACAGGAGCACCGGCCAGGCGATCAGCCAGGCCACGCCCAGCCACCAGCGGAAGGTCGCCAGGATCAGCGCCGAGCCAACCACCTGGAGCCAGCTCGGCAGGAGGCTGGCCAGCGCGGCCACGCCATCGCCCGGCCGGATGCCCTGGGTTCCCAAGCCCTGGGCGCTCTCAATAAGGTCGAGCGTAGCGGGATCTTCCAGATGCGCAATGCCGCGCGGGTGGGCCACCGCCGCCATCACCCGCTCCTGAAGCCGCCGCTCAACGATCCGCCCCAGGTTGGCGGCCAGCGCGGTGAACAGCGGCGCCATCAGCCGTTCGCCGACGATGAGCAGCGCGGCGCCGGCCAGCAGGACCAGCGTGTGCCGGCCGGCCGAGGAGTCCAGGCCGGTGCGCACCGCCGGCGGGATCGAGCCGACCAGGAATCCGCCTTCGACGGTGAAGCCGAGGGGAAGCAAGGTGGACACGGCGACCCCGACGGTTAGACCAATCGTCATGGGGACACTCACCGATGGGAGGAGACGAAGTACCGCGAGAATACCGGAAAGCGCCGGGGGAAGCGTGCGCAGCGAGGCGAATCTCAGCCGCACGCCGCGGACTAACGTGCCCGACATGGTTCCACCCGTCGGCGAGACCGTCCGGGGGTGATATGAGACTGCACTTTTTTATCTCCTACCCGGAAAGACTAGTAGATATTAACACTGTTTCCTTCAATAATCTTAACATAGATTTCAATAATATTGTCTCGCTTCTCATCTTCCATAGTATGGACCGATCACGTTGCTAGCTGGGCGAGCATGAGAGCGCATCGACTATAGGGAGTTGACGGATGAGAATCGCAGATATACCCCGCTACGGGGGCATAAGCGGACAGTTTCAGCGAGTTTACGTGGTTGGCTGAGGCAGGAATCGCCCACACGAGCGACCCGGTGTGGCACAGGAAGTAGGGCGAGCGGTTGCCCTGGGCCGATCACGATTATGGTCGGGGATGTCCTCGCTGGGCATGCTGCTGGCCGGCCCGGTTTGAGTGGTCGCCGGGATGCCAGTACTTACGGGCAACACCCAGGGCAAACGCATCTAAAGGGAGGGAGTTGAAAGGGCGAGTAGGATAGGGATCATCCCCCCTCTGGAGTTGCCTCGCCCCATGGAATCACCATCCCATCTCACTCTTGCCGATCACTTTGCCTCGCTGGATGACCCACGCATCGACCGCACCAAACTCCATCCCCTGCTCAGTATCATCACGATCGCCATCTGTGCGGTGAGTGCGG